>JAEIGA010018561.1_pt1 | contig 10601 bp, 14 predicted proteins | sample 9270691 | NCBI WGS metagenome assembly JAEIGA01 (sample SAMN17057246, study PRJNA624740) | gut metagenome | biome: biome; isolation source: fecal sample | host: Bos grunniens | place: China: Xizang | collected 2019 | reverse complement strand
GTTACTCACGAAGTACACTCGGTTGGACAAGTTCAACGTGCTATATCTCGCAGACAATGGCATGACACCGAAGAAATGATGTCTATGCTTGATAGCATCCAAAAACAAATGGTTGTTGTAGGCGATGAAAATAACTCTTTTACTACTACTTGCAATGTAGCATATAATGATACAAATAAAGAACTCTTTATCAGTAAAGGTTACTTGCAACACCAATCATATACAGATAACGAATGGAAAGGTGCATGGTTGATTGAACAAGACAAAACAATATCAATGCCTGCTTTGGATGAGAAAGGGGTAACTCCGTTCTACGTCTATTTTGTATGTTCTAAAGAAAACAATACAGGCTATGCGGAAATTGGCTCTGCATTGCCACAATACAATGACAACTACGTATTCGTACTTGGTATTTTATCTTCTGAATTTGAAGGCGAGCGCATATTCAATCAATCAAGCGGACTTACCTCAATAGCAGGTGGCACAATCACAACTGATGTAGTACAAGACCCAGGTCGTAGATTGATTATCGACTACTCTAACGCAACTATCATAGCACGAAATGGTGCAACTATCAAAGGAGCAATAGAATTTGAAAAAGGAGAAGGAGAGAATGATTTAGGCTCGGCTTTGGAAGGATTGCTTAATGGTGTTAATAACCTACAACAACAAGTTGATGGCGAAAAAACAGCTTGGTTTTTGGAAGGTATGCCAACACCTAACAACAAGCCTGCAAGTGATTGGACTACCGAAGAACTTAGACAAAGACACGAGGGTGATACTTATACAAATATAAACTCCTCTACAATTGACCATTTAGGCAACGTAAATGTATGGGAGCAAGGTGGTACAAATGCACAAATAGGGCAAACTTACGAGGAATGTAAATATGCTCATAACTTAAGATTGCGCACTAAAAATATTTTACCTAACAATAGTAATGCTAAATTGTCAGTAAATAGCAATTGGACTATGTTTGTTCTTTATTTTGACGACAATATGCTCTATAATGGAGCAAATTCAGGTTGGCAAAGTACAGTTACTTTAGACAATACATATCCTTACATTGCTATATTATTAAATCGTGGTGGAACTCAAATTACACCAAGCGATATTACATTCCCTATTGTAATTGATGGTAAATTTGACTATGACCCAACCGCAGGACAATCTTGGAGATGGTGTAATGTTGATGACGAATATGGCACTGGTTGGCATTGGCATAAGATTGCAGATAGTGATGCCGTTAAAGCTTTATCAGAAGCAGGCAAAGCGCAATTAACAGCAGAGGAAGCTGAGAAAAGAGCTAAAGAGTCAATAGAAATGGTAACTGAGTTATCTGAACAAGTTGATAAAGATATAGCAGAAGCAGTTCAAACTGCGGAAGATGCAAAAACAGCAGCAAATACCGCCAATACTACCATTAGCGATGCTTTTGCCAACGAATCTATGAACCCAACGGAGCAAAAGGCAATCAAGAATACTCTTGGTGAATTGGAACGTACTTATTCGGCTCTTGACAAAGAATATCTTGATGTAATAAATAGCACATATCTTAACGATACATCGGTTGTTATCAATGGTACATCGTATGCAACTCCAAAAACGACTCTTAGCAAGGCAAAAGGTACACTTACCTCTACATATAACGCATATCATAATGAAATAAGCAAACTTGCAAATGCTTCGTTCTACGATACTAACGGCAAGTATCTATTTGCTCTCAAATATAGCAATATTGGAACGAGTGCAGATGCAATCAATACCGCTTTATCACAATACAATAGCGCAGTAACCGCATACAAACAAGCACTTTCGGTAGCACAAGAGAATATTCGTGTGAATTTAGCGAAAGCGGGGGAAGATTATGCTAATGGTGTAGTTGATAATTTGCAAATTGGTGGAGTGAATTTAGCATCGTATAATAGTATATCACGATATGATAATGTACAAAAAACTGGCAATTATGGATTTAAACAAATAACTTCCGATACTAAAACTAATTTTGAATTAAAAATAGATAATTATAACTGGGTATCTAATTACGATACTTGGAGTCCTAATATAATAATTTCAAAATTAGGCATATATTCATATTCAATCAAAACATCTTATGAAACATCAATTATTCGTGTTGGTGCTAATGGTTCAGCGAGAGATACTCTTGTATCTTTTAAATTAGCAGAAACAATACCATCAGGAACACAAATTACTGTATCAGTTGAAATAACTAATATTACACAAGGTAGTTTTGCATTTAAAAATGTTCAAGTTGAACTTGGTAATAAGGCAACTGCGTGGAAACCTAACGATGCGGATATAATCAATGCAACCGAGAATATTATTAAGGATAGTTTCTTTTTTAAATTTACCAATGGCAACACGCACGGCACAAACTATAGATTATTAGACCTAAGCCAAGCATTGAAGCCTAATACCGAATATGTATTGAGTACATTCAAGTCATCTCAATCAAGTTCAAATTCAACCTATCCAGTACAAAGCAAGTTTACTCTTAAAATATACAACTTCAATGGTGGTGGTAATAGGGTGATATTAAATATACCAATTGGGGACACTCTACAAGTTGTAAAATTCACAACACCTTCAACCGTAACAAGTGATGATAAAATATTTTTCTATGCAGGTTATGTTCAAAACGAAGATGGCACTACTAATAGTAGTGATAAAAATATGACCGATAGATATAAAACACTCACTATGTATGGTCTTATGCTTGCAGAGGGTAATGTTTATTCACCTTGGAAGGCAGCGACACCAGAAGAAGAGGAAAGTTTACATTTACTACAAGATGCAATAAATGGCTCTACCGAAATCGAAGGTGGTTTAGTGTTAACTAATTTGATTGAATTAAAAAATCAAAGTGGTGAAGTTACCGCAGGTATAAATGGACTTGATACAACACAAGGCGGAGTTAATAGTGCTTTGCGTTTTTGGGCTGGTGCGCCATTAGGTAGTAGTAGTTCTGCTCCATTCCGAGTATATGATGACGGTCGTGTTTTTGGTACGCATTTTTATGGGTATTTGTCTGCTACCATAATAGACTCAAGCAACTATACTCAATATATGACACCTCTAAATGATATTGATTTAACTTTAACGGGGCAAATTATATATTTAGATAGGAGTTTGATAGATGTAAGTAGTTTCCAAATATCATTCCCGAAAGAACAAAGATACATAGGAAGTGAAGTTACAATCATAAATCCGCATAAAATACCATTAAGAACTTGTGGTAATGTGTTGCCGCCAACGTATGCAACGGCAGCAACCGCCTTTACTTCTGACAGCAATAAAGCACGACCAAGTATGCCAACAACAGGAAACTATTACACGTTAGGTATAAGAAAATTATCAAATAATACTACAAGTGAAATTGCTACAACTTATTACCCATATTTTACTTATCATTCCTATGGAGTGTGTAATAAGACAGACATCACACGAGATTGCGCTGTTCTCAAATTCCGTTTTATAGAAACTTATCCTTTTAGAATTGTAACATCAGACGCAGCAGCAAGTGATGTTCCTCATTTACTACAAGTAAAAGAATATAAAAGTTATACTGGCTACACTCATCATACGTATGCTTTTTGGTGTTTAGAAGAAGAATATTTCCCAAGAACTTATTAAAATTAGAATTATATGGAATACGCATTATTTACACAAAATAACAAAGTTGTTGAAATTAAAAATGTCGATGACCTAACGCAAGAAAAATTGAGTGAATTGCAAAGTTTAGGTTGGAAAGAGGTTGTAGATGTCGAAAAACCTACATACAACGAAGAAATAGAATATATACACAGATATATAAATATCGAAGAAGATGGTTCTTACAAAAATGTATATGTGGTAATGACCGATAGAGAAAAGGCGATAAATAAAATATCTACTCTCAAAAAACAACTTGCCGACACAGACTATAAGGTAGTAAAGAATATGGAATACCAAATGGCTATGATGACATCTACCGAGCCTAACCAAATTATTCTTGACCTTTATAACCCACAAGAGTTGCACAATGAACGACAAGCATTGAGAGACAAAATTAACGAATTGGAACAATTACTAAAATAATAAATATGGAGCAAGAAAGAAATGTTATCAATGGTGCTATGTCGGTTGCATTAGCCGATTGGCTGGTTTATTTAGAGCCAATTAAATGGTTGGCATTGTGTGGAATTTTATTGGTATTCTGCGACCTTCGGTTTGGAGTATTAGCAGCTAAAGTAAGAGGTGAGAGCATCCGCAAGAGCCGGGCTTTACGCAGAACGTGCAATAAGTTGGTAGATTACACTTGTTGGATATTGCTGAGTATTGGCATTGAATTTGCTTTCGGAATATCTTTGAATATACCGCTTATACCAGTGTTCGTGATGCTTGTTATATATGGCATCGAATTAAATTCAGTATTCCAAAACTATTTTGACTATCGAGGTATTAACGCAAAGGTAAACATCTTCAACTGGTTTAAGAAAAAAGTTGATATTATTGAAGTAGAAGAAAAAGAAAAGGAGGAAAAACAATGAAAGATTTTTTATTAGCTTTATGGCAATTGCCACAGAACTTATTAGGTTTTGCGTGGCTTATTCTCAACGGCATGTTTACTTCGTGCTATGTCATCGATCCTTTTGATGGTGTTTTTGTATTCAAAGTTGGTTTCCAAAAAGGCGCAGTAAGTCTTGGCAGGTATATCTTTGTAGATGAATGCTACGATAGCAAGACGGTTCCTCACGAATACGGACATTGCATTCAATCTCGCTATTTAGGATGGCTATATTTGCTTATAATTGGCTTACCAAGCATTATTTGGGCTTGTCTATACAAATATACCAACAAAGATTATTATTGGTTCTACACAGAAAAATGGGCTGATAAATTGGCTAACATTAAACGATAACATTATGGCAGAAAGAAGAACAACTACAAGTGATGTTGAATTAGAGGTGGTATTGCTCACGCAAGATGGCAAGGACAAAATCCTCAATGGCGAATCTATCACGATTGCTGATGTGGTAGATGTCAACACAAGTAAGTATATTAAAGTTCGCTTCCGATTGAACAAGGATGGTCTAATCTTTACGGCAAGTTACATTGATGGTGTATTCACGCATTGCTATTTGAGTAGCATTGAGATTAACGGCATTAAACGCCTTCTTGATAGTGCTTGCACAATAGAGGAAGGTGCAACTAATAGAACACTTACTTTGCATGCAACCGCAAAGGATAATTTTAAGGCATCATTTGAAAGCGAAGAAGAATATAACAATTACATTGAACAAATTGCATTAACTAAAAATATTACAATAGCATAAAAATAAACATTATGACACAAGAAGAAATTTTCATTGAAATGCCTCTCAAAGAAGGCAGCGAGATTAAACAATTGGTTTTGCTAGTTGACGGCTACTACTTAACACGCAAAGACCGACAAGATAACCAAGAGGTAATCTTGAGTAAAGGAGTAATTCTCGGCAAAACCGACACCAAAGACAATTGGTATGCAATCACAGAAGCAGAAGGTCTTGCGCTCCAAGCAGAAGTTAACGCAAGATTAATGTCAGAACTTAACAATGAACAACAATGAGAAAGATTTATTTAAATGCAGGGCATCGTGGTGGCACAACTGGAGCCAACTACAATGGTATCAAAGAAGCCGAAGAAACAATTTGGTTGCGTAATGAGATCGCAGACCGATTGAGAAACAAAGGTGTTAAAGTAATGCTTGACAACGATAGCGCATCACTATCGGAAGTCATTGCCACAATCAATGCAGAATGTAAGATAACCGACATCTGTGTAGACCTACACTTCAACGCAGTTGCCAATCCAAGTGCTAATGGCACCGAAGTATTCAAACCATTTAACTCATCGGACCTCGAGATAGAGTTAGCAGAGGACTTGTTGTATGCTACTTGTATGACACTTGGAACCAAGAATAGAGGTGTGAAACGAGAAGGCGAAGGAACACACCAACGACTTGCGATGCTCTCTGACATCAAGTGTAATTCTGTATTGCTTGAAGTATGCTTTATTAGTAATATTAACGATACTGTGAAGTACAAGGAGAAGCGAGATGAACTTGTGATTATATTAGCAGAACAATTATTAAGACACGCACATTCATAGGAGGTAAATATGGAAATACTATTCAACAACAAGCCAATAAGCACGTGGAAACTAATTGCGCTTAAAGGTACGTTAAATGCGCTCACAGCGCCAGCTAAAGCTAAAGCTGTTCAATTTAACGAAAATGCAATGATTGACGGCTCTCGTGCCGTGTTTGTTCCAAGACGTGTCCAAAAACGCAACGTCGCAATGTCTGTTCTTATGCAATGTTCATCCCTTGCGGAATTAGAAGAACACAAAGCAATGCTCGAAGCAGAATTAACTGCTAATAACGAAGTCGAAGTGTCAGTTCCAGAGATTGGGTACAAGTATTATTTTATGTATCAAGACATGGATAAGTATAGTAATTTTGACAATGCTGGGAAAGCTACTGTAACGTTGAATTTCGTAGAATTAAATCCAACAAGGAGGACGAAGCTATGAGCCAAAGGCGAGAATGGTGGGAATGGGTAGTTCTTGCAGTAGCAATAATATTGTTAGTCGTAGGCATATCAAGTTGTGCGATAATAAAATATGTACCAATAGAGAAGGTGGCAACCAAAGATAGTATAAGAATAAAGACTGAATATGTTGATAGGGAAACAAAAGTTAAAGAGTATGTGGGAGGAGATACAGTATATCGTGATAGTATTGTGGTTTGTACTATATTGCGTTGCGATACTATTTATTCACATAGCGTGGATAGTATTCCGTACCCTGTTGAAGTGGTTAAAGAAGTTAAAGCACCGCTTAATTGGTACGAAAAAACGATGATACGACTTGGTTGGTGCTTAATAGCATTGCTTGTTGGTGTTGTAGGATGGAAGGTGTTTAGGAGGTATGTAAAAATAAGGGTGTGAATTTTTGCTTAATTTTCCGCAAACAAGTAATTGGCTATTATATAGATTGTTATGTGGAAAAAATAAGAGCAGCGGATTTACTTTGCAAATAAAATGGCTTGCTAAAACCTGCTAATTCTTGCAAATTAGCAAGAATTATCTAATATTTTCTGATAATTTTGCAAAAACTATCAAAAAATAGTAATTACACTTCGACTAAACTTCGACTAAAAAGTTTACAAGAAAAACAATAAATTTTACAAGATAAATTTTTGTACTTTATTGATTTTTATCTATTTAGCACTCAGTAGTAAAGTAAAATTTTACAACTGATTACAACTAAAACGACTAAACTTCGACTAAAAATTGAGTATTTAAGTAAAACTTAATAACTGAAAAATCTCGGCAACCATGTGTTGAAGGAGATACGGGAGCGGGGCGAAAACAAACCGCTCCTTGCAAAAATTATCATTTTCGTGACCTCACGAAAATGGCCATTCTAAAATGGAATATACTATGGAAAGAATATACGAATTTGACCCAGTGATATATCCACGTTTATTGTGGATTGCTGTAAACCCAAAGAAAGAAGTATTGCAAGAATACTTTAGTGATACACTTGATACAGATGCGCTAAAAGGGAAGGCTGTTGTTTGTGTCGTTTCAAGAAAAATAGATAATAGTGCTGGTTATTTAATTGTGTTTAACTCAAAAAAATACATGGATATTGAAACTATAGCACATGAAGCAACGCATGTTGGTTTAGATTTATTCCACGAATTAGATATTGAGTATGACGGATTACACCAAGAAGCATTCGCTTATTTTATCGGCTGGGTAGCCAAGTGTTGTGAACAAGTAAAGAAATTAAAATAATGGAAGAACAAGAATTTATTTGGTGGAATTATGTTCGGGAAGTTTGCTTCCTAAACATATAAAAAAGGCGAGGGTAAAAAACACCCTCTGCCGTATTATAAAAAAGAACCGGGAACTCTTTTTTTTAATGCAAGATACACGAACCTTACACGAACGACAGAGGGAGAAATCTTATCTTTGTTTGTGCAAGGTTTTTTTATTGCACAACAGCAAATAATAACAATTTAACCAATTATTATGAAAACCCAAATTTTCAACTCAATCCTACAAAGTGTAGCAGAAGCTACTGAGTTAACCACCGAACAAATTTTGAGCTTAAACAAAAAGCAAGAAATTGTTGAAGCAAGAGCAATGATCGTTTACTTTGGAAGACGCTACGGCTTATCGTGTTGTTTTCTTCAAGAGAAATTAAACAAGAAAAGCACTTATGCTATACGTTACTTGGAACACGGATTTCCGGATATGCTTAAATTCTCGTTCGAGCTTCGAGAAGCAACCCAAGCAGTTGAGCAAAAACTTGCAAATATCTTGCCAAATACTAGCAAATGAAAATTTTAGTGAGCCAATAAAGCTCACTATTTTTGTATCGTCAAAGTTGCAACACGACAAAAGTAATTTTATTGTTTAATCTTTTTAATTTTAGGTATTATGTCAGATAAGACTTATGTATTTAATTCTGGAGAGGGTGCATCTAATGGGTTGATGAACTCTATCGTACCGATGCTACAACAACGAGGTATTGACCCGGCATATCTTATGGGTATGATGAATAATGGTGGTTTCGGTGGCTTTGGCGGTGGTGGCTGGAATGACATTATCGCATTGATTGTGGTAGCTGCTATTTTCGGTAACGGAAACTTTGGTTTCGGTGGCAACGGCAATAACAACACCGCAGAACGTGAAATGTTGATGTCCGCTATTCAACGTAACGGAACAGATATTTCTCAACTTGCACAATCTATTGGTTGTTCTACTGGTCGCATCAATGATGCTATTAACCAAGTTACATCACAAATCTGTAATTTGGCAGGGCAACAAGGTATGTCGTTCCAACAAGTTATCAACTCTATTCAAGCAGGTAATAGCGCATTAGCATCACAACTTTGTTCTTGCTGTTGCGATATTAAACAAGCAATCAATGGTGTTAACGTAGGTATGGAACGTGGTTTTGCTTCGGTAGCATACGAAACACAACGTCAAACTTGTGATATTGAGAAATCAATCGCTGGTTCTACTGCTCAAATCACTGCTCGTCTTGATGCAATGGAAAAAGCTAATCTCTATGACAAACTTGATGCTTTGCGTGAAAAGAATAGTGTTCTCACTACTCAACTCAATCTTGAGCATCAAAACCAATTTACTGCCAATGCTATTGCACAAGCTGTGGCTCCGCTCAATGGCGCAGTTGCTCACTTGCAATCAGATGTTGATGGTATTAAATGTAAACTTCCTCGCACAGAAACAATAGTAGCACAGCCAGATTACGTTCCGGTTCAACGTTCTATCAATGTTGGTTATGCTCCTTATTGTGGAACTGGCTTTGGTTTTGGAGGTAATTGCTTTGGTGGTTGGAACGGAAACAGCCTTTGGGGTTGATAAATAAAGGAGGTATATTATGGCAATACTACCGGCATATATCAATGTAAACCAAACTGGCATTCCTACATTAAGGTCGCTTGGTGTTACTGTGTCAACAACCCAGGTGGCATTTGATTTCAATAATCACGTCAATGTAGGACGACCATTTAGAGGTTTGTTGATTATTAACTTGGCACAAGCTATACCAACTGGAACTACTGCCACACTTCCTATTGTGTTTACAAGTGATGGGGGCAATCCACAAGCAGTAACAACCTTTAATGGTGCAGCAGTAACAGTCGCAGATATTCCCGGCACAGGTGTCTATCTCTTCTGGTATGAAAGTCAAACTAATACATTGCAACTATTAACTGCAACTGTTTAATAATTAAAGTACAATAACTATGTTTCAGAATTTAAGAAAAGGCACACCTTTATATGTTTTGCACAAGCAAGACGCAAGTTTAGAGATAGGAGAAGTTGTGAGTGTAACACCACCACAAGCGATGTATAATCATGGCTATCAAAATGGTCAATATGTACCACCTAAGATGTGCGTAGATGTACAAATGAATATCAATGGTAATATCATCAATCTACAGAAATTGCAAGCCGAAGCTACTATTGCAGATGAAAATGGAATGATAGTAACCGACAATAGAGATGCAATTTTAACAGAGATTGATATATTGTCAAAGAATAGTCAAAAGGTACTTGATAGTGTAGATTATCACACTACTATTGTAAGCAAGTGTAGTGCATTGGTTGAGGATTTAAACCCTCATATCAAGAAAGAGGCAGAACAAGCCAAAGAGATAAACGACCTAAAACAACAAGTAAATGGTTTGTCGGAAGGTTTGGACGATATAAAGAGTATGCTAACAAGAGTTTTGAACAAAAAAGGTAAGGAGGAATAATTATGGGTTTTAATATGTTAAGAGAAAGAAGCCACAATAAAGGCTTTGAAAAATTCAAATCTAAACTCGAAGAAACTATCGAAACACTTGAGGAATTGTGTGAGAAAGTTGAAGAGATGGAAGAAGAATTTGGTGAACGCGATGGCGGTTACGGAGAACGTGATAACTATGGCAGACGTGGTGGTTATGGTGAACGTGACCAAGACGATGGTTATGGTGAACGCAGAGGTCGCAGAGGTCGTTAATTGTTTAACCTGTGGGG
>JAEIGA010018560.1_pt1 | contig 10601 bp, 8 predicted proteins | sample 9270691 | NCBI WGS metagenome assembly JAEIGA01 (sample SAMN17057246, study PRJNA624740) | gut metagenome | biome: biome; isolation source: fecal sample | host: Bos grunniens | place: China: Xizang | collected 2019 | reverse complement strand
TCCTTTGTTTGAAATTTCCGGCTTGTAATGAAAGTAGGAGGGATTTATTGTTTTAAATCGTGAATGCAACATCCGGATGAGCCAATGCTATTTTTTCAAATTCAGATAAAATGTTATTTAATTCCGTTTGATTGGATTTTAAAAACTTTCTCCTAGCTGGTACGTTGTAGAAGATATTATTGACGATGAAATTTGCTCCAACAGGACACGTAATAACATTTTGTGCAGTGATTTTTGAATTTTCAACGATTAAAGAAACTCCCAATTCATCAGTTTGGGTGCGCGTTCTTAATTCTATTTGTGCAACCGCAGCAATAGAGGGGAGAGCCTCCCCTCTGAAACCCATTGTTCGTAATGCAAATAAATCTTCTGCTTTGTTGATTTTTGAAGTGGCATGGCGCTCAAACGCTAATCGAGCGTCTGTTTCGCTCATTCCTCTACCGTTATCAATAACTTGTATACAACTTTTTCCAGCATCAGTAATATGTATTTGTATATGTGTTGCCCCTGCATCTATGGAGTTTTCCATAAGCTCTTTAACAACAGACGAAGGACGCTGAATTACTTCGCCTGCTGCAATTTGATTTGCAACAGAGTCGGGGAGAAGTCGGATAATATCACTCATAACAGATATTCCGTATATTATTTTAGTTTCTGAAGAGGCGCCTCACGGCGGATAGTGGCTTTTAATTCTTTTCCTTTCTCTTTTCCTCTCCACTCAAATAAATCGTATTTGTTTTTAGGGCGAATATAGTCGAACCACGCAAAATTTTCTAGAATGGTTCTCTCACGTGGAGCAGTTCCAATAGGGTAGAAGTAACCTTGTGAAGCAGGAGCCCATATCTTATGTAGTTTCCTATTTTGCATAAACATGGACATTTTGCTTGTTTCTGTATAATTGTGATAAAGCACAGTACTATCATTTTCTAATGGATAGAAAATGATTTGTACATTTCCTACTACTTGATTTTCTCTCATTTCTCCATTTTTGAAATAAGAGTGCATTTCTTGCCCGCTTACTTGGTTGTAGTGTAAACTATCTACTTGTTCAACTAGTAGGGCTTGTCGCTCTACGTAGATACTATCTATGGTAGAGTCATTTAAAAAGACATTAATCTCTTCACCTAATATTTGTCGAGCTTCACTCCATACAATAGGGTCTTTGTACATGGTCATTCTCTTATCCTGAGAATTAAAAGAGAGAGAATCACAAACAGCTTGTATATCATCTCTGTACGCTCTTACGTGATAATAACCATGGATAGTCCTATAAAGAGAGTCAGTGTCTATATTATATGTATGTAATTTTAGTGTATCAGCATGTACAAATAACGTATCCGTAGAACTTGAGTATTCTTTAGCCAATGCATTTTTTGTGACAATGGCATCTCCCAGAATTTCATTGTAATAACAATAGTCTCCTAATAATATATGTTTACTAATAGTATCTTCATATATAATATTATTGTATGCTGTGGCTATTCCATTCAATTTGTCGTAATAGACACTATCTCCTACAACCGATTTTCCTCCATTATAATATTGTGAGCGTTCAAAAAGTTCTGCTTTTTGGGTTTCTGTGTTGTAATATCCTTTTTGTGTCTTAATAATACTCTTTCCACTTCTGATTTCAGAAGGTCCACTTACATCTGCCCATTTAGTTTGTAAATCATAATTAAGTGTGTCAGAGATTAGTCTGTATTGGGGACTTTCTAAAATAACATTATAGTTAAATGATGATTTACGGGTAGACGTGTAATATTCTCCCCAATCAGAGGTTAGTACATTTTCGCCATCAATAAGTGTACCCCCTTCAAAGAAATATCCTTTACTTTCTAATCTGTCAAAGTTTAAACTGTCAGTTAAAAGCAATGACTCACGGTGTCTCATTTCAACATTGTAACGTACCTCTGCAATCTGGGTGTTTCCGTCATAATAGAGATATTCACCAAGAAGAGAAACTGTATCTCCTTGTTCTATTTTTATGCTTCCAAATGCTTCAAAGGAATTAGTAGATAGGAAAAGTACGGCACTATCACAAAACATGCGTAAATCTTTGTGGAGAAATTCCACATCACCACTTAGTCGTTGTGCATCCGGATTCGTGAATTGGTCATATTCCAGATTATCTGCATGAATAAGATGAATTTTATCCTCTGCAGATTTATTCCCTTTGGGATATAAGGTCGATAAATCAGTAGCATGGATATAGAACAAACTGAGGTTTGCTACTATTATCCATGCACCTATCATTAATTTTTTTAAATGTCGTTTTTGTTGCTTGCTCATTTTATCCATCCGGAGTATTTAAATTCGCAATTTTTCCATTCTGGATCAATTTTGATATATGTCTTTTGAATTTTTTCTTTAATCCATTGTTCTATTTTTTCATTGCGTTTTTTCTCTAATACAACATCTTTCAGTACTTGAAAGTCTTCTGTTGTATTCGCATAATGGCCTTCAATGCGATTCTTCAGTTTGACAACAGCACAAACTTTTTGTCCTTTTTCATTGTTGAGAATAAATGCTTTTGAAATATCTCCGATTTGCATATTGTTTACAACCTTTGCTATTTCTTGTGGTAGTTCTTCCATCTTAAAGCGTGAGGTTCGTGTGTATTTTTCTTTATCTTGATAAAACATTAAACCATTATTGTTGCGAGTATCTTTGTCGTCAGACAACACAGATGCTGCATCTTCAAAAGAAAAATCTCCCTCTTTGATGTCAACTACGATTGAGTCTAAACGTGCTAGGGCCTTGGTGTATTCACTGTCTTCAATCTCTGGTTTGAGAAGAATATGTCTAACATTAACCTTGTCTCCTTTTTTGTCAATTAGTTGAATAATATGAAAGCCAAATTCGGTACGGACAATCTTCGATACTTTCTTTGGGCTGTTCAGGCTGAACGCGACATTCGCAAATTCCGGCACCCATTGGTTCCTACCATTGTATCCAAGTTCGCCACCCATTCTTGCAGAGCCATCTTGTGAGTAGAGCATGGCTAAGGTTGAGAAATCAGATTCACCATCATTTACCCTTCTTGCAAATTCACGTAATCTGTCTTCTATTCTTTCGATTTCTTGTCGTGATACTTCTGGGGTAGAGGTGATGATTTGCACTTCTACTTGAGTGGGAATAAAGGGTAAACTATCTTGCGGAATATTCTTAAAATATTCGCGAACATCAGCAGGGGTGACCTTGATGTTCGACGTAATTTTCTTTTGTACTTCTCTCATACGTTCACTATCTCGGAGCATCTTTTTTTGCAACTCTTTGAATTGTGATAGCGAGCGATGAGCCATTGTCTCAACGTTCTCCTTAGAACCATAAGTATGGATGAAGAGATCAATCTTTTCGTTTACGGCTTGAATCAGATTCGCCTCATCTACTTCAATACTATCTAAATCAGCTTGATGAAGAAAAAGTTTTTGAATCGCTAACTGTTCAGGTATGACACAATACGGATTTTCAACCGGAGTGCCTTGCATCTCTGAACTGATTCTTGCTTCTTCTACATCTGACAATAAAATAGGTTCATCTCCAACCACCCATACCACTTTGTCTACTACATTTTTTTGAGCACCTATGGTGAGTGGAAAACAAAGAAGGATAGTGCTGAATAGAAGTATTTTCTTTATGGTTGTATGCATCTGATTAATGCTTGTTGATAGTTTTGGCAATTTCTTTATCCACAGAGAAGCTATAGGTGTTTCGCAAAGACTCTACCCATATTTTCTCTAATGTTTCTTGATAGTCGTTTACGACCAAGGATTTTACATCTTTCCATGTTTGAGGCTTTTTCAGTTTTTTGCCTTCTACTCCATAATAAGGATATTTTTCCTTGGCTTTCGCTGTGCCTTTCTTGAAAATGAGCTCATCTACATATTGATTTTCTCCGGCTTTGCATAAGTAAGGGCCGGAAACAAGCACAACAGATTCTTTCTTGTTAAAGTTTTCCTTGATGGCTTTTTTCCATTCGCCGTTGGCATTCTTCTTCAGTGTAGACTTAATGGATTTTCCTAATTTGGGGTCTTTGCTGTGGTATACAAATCCTTTGAAACGTGGTTCTGTCCAAGCATATTTCTTCTTGTTGGCTTTGTAGTAGCTCTCTAGGCCTTTTTCATCATTTGCCGCAACATCCCATACTTCTTTCTTTGATATTTCATACAAAAGAAGACCATCATAATATTCTTGAATCAAATGTTTTAATTCCGGTGTTTGCGCAAGGGCAACATGAAGAACGGAATCCATAATCTCTTCCTTAGTCTTCACTCCATTGGATGCCTCAATCAATTTCTTTATTTTGTTCTCTGCAGAGACTTCTTCTATTCCTTGTGCTTTTAATGATTCTATAATTTGTGGCTTGAGCACTTCAAATGGCTCAAATTGTTTACGCTCATTTTGCTTGATAATGTGCCAACCTACTGCAGTTTTGAAAGGAGTAGATATCTCATTTACATTTAAGCTATAAGCCATATCCTCAAATTCTTTCAACGTAGAACCAGGACCAATCCAGGGTAATTGTCCACCATTACGTGCAGAACCGGGGTCTTGAGAGTACTTTTTTGCTAGTTCGGCAAAATCAGCACCACCTAAAATAGCTTGATGTAAAGAGTCTATCTTGTTTTTTGCTTTGCTTTGCTCTGCTTCTGTCGCATTTGGGGACACTTGAATCAGTATATGAGCTGGCTTTAGCAAATCCTTTCCTGCCAATTGTGTGGCAGTTCTATTATAAATAGAGTAAGCTATAGAATCAATGAACTGGTTATCTACAAGTAGGGGAGTGAGTTGCATATTGCGATAAGTGGTAAATTCTTTCTTGAATGAAGAAAGCGTATCCATCTTAGCTTTTTCTGCAGCTACAACCTTAAGCTTATAGTTAATAAACATATCAATATATTCATCTATAGTCTTTTGTTCGACTGCACCATCAATTCCTGAATTCTTATTGTATGAGTATTCGAATTCAGATCTGGTAATTGGCTTATTGTCGACATACAATAATATAGGGTCAATATTTTGTGCACTTGTAGAAAGTGCACAAAATAAACAGATTGATATGATCCAATTCTTTTTCATAAGTTTCTTAAGTCTTTGGGGGAGTTTTATCTATCGCTACGGCTATAATTGGGAGCTTCGCTTGTTATCGTGATGTCATGTGGGTGGCTTTCGAGAACACCTGCATTTGTGATGCGAGTAAATTTCGCATTGTGTAATTCTTCAATGGTGTTAGCGCCACAATAACCCATACCGGAACGTAAACCACCAATTTGTTGGTAAATGACTTCTTGTACAGAGCCTTTGTAAGGAACACGTCCGGCAATTCCTTCTGGAACAAGTTTCTTGACTTCTGCAACTCCAGCTTGGAAATAACGATCCTTTGAACCATTCTCCATAGCCTCCAAACTACCCATTCCGCGATATGTTTTGAACTTTCTTCCGTTGAAAATGATTGTTTCACCCGGTGATTCATCAGTGCCGGCAACCAAAGAACCAATCATCACAGAATATGCACCAGCAGCTAAAGCCTTAACTACATCACCAGAGTATCTTAAACCACCATCGGCAATGAGGGGAACACCAGTTCCTTTTAATGCACATGCAACGTCATATACGGCAGAAAGCTGAGGAACGCCAACTCCGGCAACAACACGTGTTGTACAGATAGAACCAGGACCGATACCAACTTTAATACAGTCAGCCCCAGCTTCAGCAAGCATTTGTGCTGCTGCTCCTGTAGCTACATTTCCTACTACAATGTCTACTTGAGGGAATGACATCTTGGCTTCACGGAGTTTTTCAATAACAAATTTAGAGTGACCATGTGCTGTGTCAATGACAATAGCATCAGCTCCTGCCTTAACAAGCGCTTCCATTCGCTCTAAAGTATCCATTGTTACACCAACGCCAGCAGCTACTCGAAGGCGACCTTTCTCATCCTTGCAAGCCATTGGCTTATCTTTTGCCTTTGTGATGTCTTTATACGTGATAAGTCCAACGAGTTTGCCGTCTTTATCAATTACCGGCAATTTCTCAATTTTGTTCTCTTGCAAAATTTGCGCTGCAGCAATAAGGTCAGTCTGTTGAGTCGTGGTAACTAACTTCTCGCTAGTCATTACATCCTTAATAGCTTTGTCTAATTGGTTCTCAAAACGTAAATCTCTGTTAGTAACGATACCAACCAAGTGCATGTCCTCATCCACTACAGGAATACCTCCAATGTGGTATTCGCTCATCAAACGAAGGGCATCTCCTACAGTTTTGTCGCGTTGAATCGTTACAGGGTCATAAATCATGCCATTTTCAGCTCTTTTTACGATTGCAACTTGGCGGGCTTGGTCTTCAATACTCATGTTTTTGTGTATTACACCAATACCTCCTTCACGTGCAATGGCAATAGCCATAGGTGCTTCTGTTACAGTGTCCATAGCTGCTGTAACAAAAGGAATTTGGAGCTCAATGTTACGTGAGAATTTTGTTTTAAGTTCAACTGTACGTGGTAAAACTTCAGAATAGGCTGGAACCAAAAGGACATCGTCATAAGTAAGACCGTCCATAACAATTTTGTCTGCAATAAAATTGGATGTCTTCATAAGGCATAATTTATTTATTGCAGACAAAATTACGAATTTTCTGTGATTGCGTAAAAAAAAGGAAGAAAAACTTGCTGTAATTATGAATTTATAATGAACTTTTCGCTATAAATTCCTTTATTCATTCGTGGTTGGTAATTCTATGCCTAATTCTTTTACCTTTTTGAAGAGGTCGGAAGCAAATATGAAATTGTTCAATTTCTTATTAGTTGAGGTGAGAACCTCGTCTTTAGTTCCTTCCCATTCTCTATACCCTTCATGTATGTACAATATGTGTTCGCCAATTCCCATTACAGAGTTCATATCGTGGGTATTGATGATGGTGGTAATATTGAACTCATGGGTGATAGTGTGAATGAGCTCATCTATTACCAAAGAGGTTTTGGGGTCTAATCCAGAATTTGGCTCGTCGCAGAAAAGATATTTTGGATTCATGGCAATAGCTCTTGCTATGGCAACTCTCTTTTGCATACCTCCAGAGATTTCTCCTGGATATTTTTCTGCAGCTTCCAATAAATTTACGTGGTCCAAACAGAATTCTGCACGGCGCTTTCGCTCTTTGTACGAGTCATTGGAGAACATATCCAAGGGGAACATGACATTCTCCAATACATTCATTGAGTCAAAAAGAGCAGCGCTTTGGAAAATCATTCCCATTTCGCGTCGTATCAAAGTTTGCTCTTGTTTGCTCATCTTTACGAAATTACGCCCATCGTATAGAATCTTTCCACGTGTGGGGGTCAACAAGCCAACGATGCATTTCATTAAGACTGTTTTTCCTGATCCGCTCTGTCCAATAATTAAATTAGTCTTTCCGCTTTTGAATTCAGTACTAATTCCTTTTAGAACGTCCTTGTCTTCAAAAGATTTATATATGTCTTGTATTTGAATCATGGCTTATGACAGAATTTGTGTGAGGAATAGGTCGGAGAATAAGATAAGCATACTGCTTGAAACGACAGCACGAGTGCTGGCTTTTCCTACTTCTATACTACCACCTTCAACCGTGTAACCCCAAAATGATGCTACACTTGAAATGATAAAAGCAAAGAACAACGATTTAATAATGCCCATCCAGAAAAACCATTGTGTGAAGTCGTGCTGCATACCAGCAGTTAGGTCTGAGGCTGTTATGATATTAGCAAAATAGGCAGTGGCGTATGCTCCTGCAACACCGCTTACCGTACTAAATATAACGAGAAATGGCATCATCGTAATGATTCCCAATATTTTGGGGAGGATTAAGAATGATGCTGAATTGACGCCCATAATTTCCAAAGCATCAATTTGTTGTGTGACTCTCATCGTGCCGATTTCTGAAGCAATGTTTGATCCAACTTTTCCTGAGAGTATAAGGCACATAATAGAGGACGAAAACTCCAACAGCATAATTTCACGTGTGACATAACCTGATACCCAATTGGGCATCCATGCGCTTTGTACATTTAATTTTATTTGGATACAGATAACAGCACCGATGAAAAAAGAGATAAGGAGGACTATGCCAATGGAGTCCACTCCAAGTTGGACCATCTCTTTTATATATTGTTTTCCAAACATTCTCATACGTTCTGGACGTGAGAATGTCCTGCCCATTAGCTGAATGTATTTTCCAAGTTGAACGAGTGATGATTGTATAATCATATATTTTCAATTTTGTGTGCAAAGTTACGAAAAAACTTCTATCTTTTGTTTTGTATCTCTATCCTCATTGGTCTTATTAGTGTTTTTTAATTCCTATTAAGCTATGTTGTAGCCTATTAAAAAATTAAAAAGTATATAATAACGATTCTTATAAAAGAAAAACGAGCGAAATTACTTCGCTCGTTGAATAGTTGCTAACATCCTTTTAGAAGGATTTAATATACTTTTCTTCTAGGATACTGTTATATACTTTTAAGTTTGTAACATTACTTTTGAATTCACCGGCTTTTCTTAAAGGGAATACCAAAGTGCGTTGGTAATGCATCTTTTCGCGGGGATTATACATGGTAGGCGTAAAGGCATTATATTCTAGACCATAATGGTTGTTCACTTTGTCTTGCTCTCTCATGACATATATTGTTTGTGGATCGAGTTCTTCTCTTTTCTCTCCGTTAACAAACAGACGGGTCATTCTGTTATTTCCTTGTATAGTAATTATAGCTTTTTCGCCTTTGTTGATTCTATAGTTAAAGCGATTGAGAAAACCGTCACGATAATATCCGAGTTTTCCTTCTATAGGGTCGGATAAATAGAAAACAGCATTGGCAGAACGGAAGAGCTCTGTACCTTTATTCTCATGCTCACCTTCAACCGTGAAAGTAACGGTGTAATCGTATCCAACCTCTTCTAAAGCTAATGTCATGCCAGGTTTTACTTGGGCAATGGTATATTCTTTAAATCCATTGGGTAATTTTCCTAATTCGTTTACTCCGGGTGCTTCGCTCAGATTCATTCTTTCTTTGTCAAAAATAGAATAGGGGAGTTGGGTTTTGCTGCCAGTCCAACATTTTACGGAAAGAGTTTGCAATGCGGGGTAAACGCGGTGGTGGATGTCTTTTGTGGAGATACCATTAACATGGTCGTTCCATACTGCAAACATTCCACCAAGGATGGCCGGATCGTTTTCTTCAAACTTTTGGTTGCCAATTGAGGCGGGAGTCCAATGGTTGTACAGATAATCACAATTGAGGTAGTCATAATAATAACCTGCTGCAGGAACAATATATACGGCTCCGTCAGGGATGCTGACAAGCTGGTATCCAAGCTCTTTCATGTCTTTGGGGTTGGCATAGCCATTGTACCAGCAGTTCATGATGACGTTTTCTGATTTTACGGGAGTTTCTCCTTTAGCGTGTGTCAATGCTCCCCACACCATGGCCTGTTTGCCAAAACTTTCTACATACTTTATGTAATGGTCAGTAAATTCTCGGAACTTTTCAACTACTTCTTTTTTTGCATTTGAATATTCATCCGTTCCGATATGTACGCGTTTACCGCGGAAAACGGGTTCTGCTCCTTCCAAATATTCTTTGAAAAGACCATCTACAAATTTATAAGTTTCTGGATTGAATAAATCGAGGTGGTCCATGCCGTATTCTTTTGAACCAATCTCAGGCTTGTATTGTGTAAATGCCAAAGAATGGGCAGGAACGTCAATCTCAGGGATGATTTCAACAAAATTGCTTTCTCCTAATTTTTGTAAGTTGATAAATTCTTGTTTACTGTATGAGCCATCTTTTGCTGTAAGGCCGGGGTATGTATCACATTCCAAACGGAAAGCGGCTTGTGTCTGATTCCAATCATTGTTGAAGAATTGACGGAATCCATTATCGTTCAAGTGAACCTGCAATGTGTTCATCTTGTAGTAAGCCATTACTTTCACTAAATTCTCTAAATAGCTCATTGGCGCAAACTTACGTCCTACGTCAATCATAAAACCACGAAGCGCATATTCTGGAATGTCAGTGGTCGCTCCTTTTGCTATTGATGCCCCTTGAAGTTCTGTCATCTGAAGTAATGTACGTGTACCCCAATAAACACCTTGTGTGGTTGCTGCAGTGATGTGCAATTGGTCGCCAATGCTCATTTTGTAGCCCTCTGTGCCTAAGGATTCATCTTTTTTCAGAGAAAGAACAATGTCTCCAACTTTTGCTTTACCCTTTACTATCTTTAAGTCTCTTCCAAACATGGTTGAATAATCAGCAGATAGGGCTTTTGCCACTTGTTGAAGTTCTTTGGAATTTCCTTCTGTGATAATTCTTCCGCTTGGGGTGAACCTACCTTCTGCGCCTTCCCAAGTTTTTAATTCAGGTATGACAAAAGGCTTAGGGTTTACTTCTGCATGAGCCCAACCTCCGGCAGCAAATGCTAGAATAATACATGCTGCTGTTTTCTTAATAAACTGACTGACTTTGTTCATGTTTTTAGTTGTATTATTTTATATGTGTAATTTAACAAACGTATATATGTGTTTGATGTATAATGTATTGTGATTTTTATTTGTTGGTTTTCTAACCTATTCTC
>JAEIGA010018559.1_pt1 | contig 10602 bp, 9 predicted proteins | sample 9270691 | NCBI WGS metagenome assembly JAEIGA01 (sample SAMN17057246, study PRJNA624740) | gut metagenome | biome: biome; isolation source: fecal sample | host: Bos grunniens | place: China: Xizang | collected 2019 | reverse complement strand
TATCAATAGAGATATCAGTGGCTGCGATGAGAGAAGTGTTCACGAAAAAGACGAGCTCGCCGTCAACTTCGGTGATATGTGCTTCAAAATTATTTCCAAGAGTACCTGTGATGGAAATGTCTTCTTCTGTTACAGGTAATACTACCTTTTGGTATTTAATCATATTAACTGCAACGGAGAACTCTTCTTCCTGGTCGGGTCCCAGTACTATGCCTTCAGGCAAATAATTCTTTAATTTGAACATTAAAGTAGACAACACTTCGGCGGTGTCATCAGGAACAATAATCAATTCCAGCTCCTGGATAGTATCAATCATGTCCTTAGGTGCAGCAACAGTTACTGTATCAGACTGCAATTGACAGTCTATTAGTTCATAATAAAAATCTGCGTCTGTACTTTGTTCAATCAAAGACACTTTTACAGGAATCACCTTTGTCATATGTGCGATTCCTACAATCTCAACCTGATTATTGAGTTTCAGCTTAGTCTGAGGAACCAGTGCACCATTTTTATCATAAATAGTGGCACTAATAGTTTCAGAGAAATCTTCCATTCTGTCGGTAATGTCTACGCTGACCACCGCTTTATCGAGGGTTTTTACAACGGATTCAGCACCCGTGACCTTGATTGTTTTTTGGCCAACTACACTAACTGTCATTAGCTTATTGACATTAGCTCCTACAATATTCAATTCGATTGGAATTTCAACCTGCGTCAAATCCTCGAGGGCAAGTTTTAATGTGTGCACTTCAGGTTGGATTTCAATTTTACCGTCAAAGCCTTCTGAGATATAAACATTGACAGGTACCGCATATGTCAAAGACATTTCTTCCAGGTCGGCGGTAGCAATGATATCAGACTCTGTCAGTTTTTCCAATGCACTACGATGTCCTTTAACAGTTACGGTAATACTGTCTCCGCTTTCAATTGTATAGGACTGATTAATATCGCTCAGTGCTGTGGGATTTAACAACTCAACACTCACATCACGAAAAGTTCTATATCCGACAGGGTCGGAGTTGTTAATCATAAATAAACATGTTAAAACACCGAGTATAGGGGAAAGAATTTGTACGCTCAGGGGGATAGGCTTCTTTTCTTTTACTGTTGTCAGTTCGGTAGTCTTAACAGACATTTTTCTTAACATGGAAATGAGCTGCTGTTTATTCAAATCGTGATGAATTTTGCCGTCTTCGCAAATAGAAATATTACCTGTTTCTTCGGATACCACAATAACAACACAGTCTGTATTTTCGGAAGCGCCAATTGCAGCTCTGTGACGAGTGCCTAAATGCTTGTCAATTTCACTGTTATTGCTTAAAGGTAAGTAACAGGTGGCCGACTGTATCCAATGATTTCTAATAATAACAGCACCATCGTGCAGGGGAGTGTTTTTCTCAAAAATATTAATCAAAAGCTGACTACTAATATCTGCCTTCAAAGAAATACCCGAATGGATAAACTCTTTTAACGGGATTTCTCTTTCCACCACAATTAGAGCTCCCGTTTTGACCTTTCCCATATCTTGACAAGCAGAGGCTATTTCATCGATTTGGTCATCGGTTAACCAGGTATCTGTAACAGGATGCTTTTTAATTATATTTCCGAATGTATTCATCACGTTTTTTGTGCCGACTTTTTCAACCAATTTTTGAAGGTCGGGTTGGAACATAATAACAATTGCAATGGCCGCCACGCTAAATAGCTTTTCCATGACGCTGCGTAATACTGTCATGTTGGTGACACAAATAATTACATAGATAATTCCGATAGTAATAAGGCCTTTGATTAAGACCCAGGCACGTGTTTTATACAACGTTTTAAACAAATAAAATATGATACCTGTTAATATGAACATCTGAATGTAATCAATGATGGTCACATTTATCATCATACTCCATTTAAGTGTTTCAAAGAAATTTTGAAAGTCCATGCCAAATGGGAACTCCTTTCTTATAAGTATATTCTTTCTTCAATATAGAAGTTTAGGGTTTCTTCTCTTTTAGAAAGAACGCTTCACCTGTTTGGTAAAGCGTTCTGATGATTACTTCTTAGTTCTGATGGCATAAGCTTTCCGAATCTTTTCTGCCGTTTCACTAATGTCAATTGCAACATCAATCGTTGCTTCTTTTGAATAACGAGTATATTTTAGAGCGTCCTGCATTCTCGTGTTTTCAGAGGCAATAGTGTTATATGGTTCAACAGAGCTACGCTTAACCCCATGACGGTATGTCATTTTGTCGTAACACTCTTCGCAGAAGGGCGAAATCCAGCTCATATTCAACATGGCAACATCAGGTTTACCACAATTAATACAAATGTTTTCCGAAAGCACGGAATACTTATTCAGGATATCGTGGACGTCCTGGTCAGCAGTGTTGACATACATAACAAGTCGGCCGAATTTCTCTTTGACTTGCTCAAACACAAATGTCTCTGTCAAACCTTTGGCTTTAATCACAGTGTCCAATTCTTGCAGTAGCATTTCACCAAATGCAATTTGCCATCCTTCGGGAATGTCATCATACGCATCTGTTTCAGTACAAATTTCACCTGTATATAGACTACGCAGTCTTAGCCAGGGATATTGTTCAACATATTTACTCATATAGCTCTCCTTATATAAAAATAGATTCAATATATTCTTTTTCATTGTTATTATAGTGAGAGTGTTTCGGTTTCAGAGGTTGAATATTTTACATATTTAGCGTTTTAGTGTATTGAAAAGAGGCCTGCAAAAAATTGCAAGCCTCAAAAGAAATGTTAGATTTTTTGCCAGTTAGCTTTGAGAGTTGCCTTAGCATCTGTGAACTGGAAGATAGTTGTGCCTCCTAACAAGTTAGAGGAAACAGAGCCTGCGCCTTCCAAAGACCAACCAACAAACTTGTATCCAGGACGAGTAGGTGTGGCCAAACCAACAGAGTCAGCTTGGTAGGTAATAACACATTTACCCGCGTTAGGATTCTCATTTGGTGTCAATTCAACAGGGACGCATTTCCTCAACGTATTAACGAAAGATGCTCCACCACCTGCTGAGTTTCCAGCGGGGTCTAGACCATTTTTACCTCCGACCCAACCGCCACCGCCGCCACCGCCATCAATTTGGCCTGGGTTTTGGCCCAAAGCAAAATTGCCATTTAGCAGTGCAGAAGATGCGTTATTAATAACGTCTCCTGGGAAAGAAGAGGAAGATTCGGTGTATGCGTATAGAACTGTGCCGCCTTCACCTGCGGAAGATGCAGAACCGCCAGCGCCACCGCCTGCGACCATGATAACTTCATCTTTATAGTTTTGGTAATTAATTAATTCACCATTGCCTCTTAATGTTGTTGTAATAGAGGTAGCACCGCCGCCAGCTCCTGAATAGCCGCCACTAGATGATGGATTCCAACCAGGCCTTGCACCGCCATTCCATCCACCGACTGTATCGTCTGTGATAGAATTCATATATACACAATCTGCGCCTTTACCGCCGCAGGAAATGAAAATGGTCTGACCTGCTTCAAGGTAAATATGAGCTTTTAAGTATCCGCCTGCGCCACCAGCAGTAGCATCTTTACCGCCTGCGCCGCCCCATGCTTCTATATAATAGAAACCTGAGTACTGAGGAGTAAACGTTTGAACAGAACCTGTATAGCTAAATGTTGCAGTTTGCTCAGCGTTTTCATTTAAGCTGTAAATGCCTTCACCGCTGGGGAACTCACCGCCATCCAGGTCAATACGAACTTCTGTTCCAGAGGCTGGGAATTTGTAGTCGAATACGCGGGATTTTCCACACAGCACACACTTGTCATCAACCCACTCGGAACATACGTGGTTGGGGTCAATCTTTTGACAAACGTCGCATAAAACAGGATTGTCTGTGTACGTATGAGCTTTTTCGAAGCCGCACCATTTACATTCGCAGCTTCTGGGTTCGTACTTGTGCTCAGTGCATTGTTTATAAGTGGGAGCAACCTTGTTGCCATCGTCGTCAAAAGTAAAACTATTGCCTCCACCATTCAAGTCGGAGCTTGAATATGTAGCTTGTTGTGTTCCTTTAATAGGGACATTGTTTGTAGGTTGTCCTTCTTCATCATATGATTCTGTACGAGAACCTATTGCTGCAGGACAATATTCTGATAGATTTGTGCCATTATATTCTCCATGGACAGAGACTCTGTGCATTCCCTCTATAATTTCAAACTTAATGAAAATAGTAAAACTGGAGCCAGCATACGTAGCAGATTTACCATCAAAGGTTTCTCCAATAACTCTTCGGACGTTATTATACAGTAAATGTTGATTTCCCATTTCTGATAAAAAACATTGTTTAACGCCTTCTGCTGTGCGCGCTTGTGCAACAGAACCATTGCCCCAAGTCATATCATTAACAATACCATTAGCAAGAGTATAGTTACCATGCTCGTCTGGGTTCCAGGTTACTGTTACGGCATGCGCAGAGCCGTCAGGCGCCCAGAATTCTTCATCTGTAAGCTTTGTCCCGTAAACAGCGGAAGAGTCTGTATATGTAATGTAGTTGTTAGTTATACTATAAGACCTGGCTTCATCAAATGTATTGGAATCTGCCAGAGCTAATTGGAAAGTATTGACTAGCTCATCCATAGCTGACTCGTCTTTTTGCATACGCGAATTTTCAACGTATTTTAATAAAGACGGAGCAAGGACGCCTAATAATAATGCTAAAACAGCAATAACTATTGCAATTTCAATTAGAGTGAAGCCCCCATCAGAAGGAGGACGAGACTTCTTTTTAAAGCGGAGGATTTTAAACATATGTATCACCTTCGTCGTGTCAGCACATGGTGTGCGTATTATATAAGTAGTGTAGAATATACCCATGAAGAAGAGCCCCAGGATTTGTTTCCTGAGGCTCTGAATTCTTTAATGCAGCAACTTACATCTCATGGGAGCGAACTGTAAGTCAGGGTTGCCTGAGCTTGCAAACAAGACACAGTCTTCCATAATTTCCAAATCAACCTTTGACAGTCCAATGTCGATATTTTCGCTGTTTTCCAGGTTGTTGGCAATAATATATTGTTTCTTGATTGTTTCATATGCCCAATCAACTGTGGGGGTGTCAGTACAACTAACATACATAGTCAAAGCAGGAATGAAATCATTCATTAATAGGTCGCTCATCTTTTCTCTTACGTAGACAATAGAGGTTGCTTCACCATTAACAGTCTTAGCTGTGCGTCTCCATCTCTTAATCTCAGCTCTATTATACCATTCGTCAGTACCTAAGTCAAAGACAACGGTATTCAGCTGCTGGTCATCATCACTGATAGAGGATAGGGACATTAGATTGTAAATCATGGTAGTAGCAATATAGTTGTTTTCATTAGCAACAGACTTAATGAAAATAGCAACATTACGCTTCATGGTTAAGACACTGTAAATAGTAGGATTGACACCGAACTTTTCGATAGCAGGGATAACGTCTGTGTCCAGTTTGTCGATTACCTTCAAAATATTGCCACGAGTCATGCCTTCGATGTTATAACGCAAAGCTTTACCAGCCTTGGGGCACTTATTAATGGACTCGATAATCTCACGATTATTTTCCTTAATTTGGTTGAAAACCCATCTTAAACGAGTAGGACTGATTTCAACACCCAACTCAATGATATATTCAAAAGCCATGACCAACATAACAAAAGCAATTCTTTGGTTCAACTCAGTGTCCAAGCAATTAGACATGATTTTTGCCAATTCTTCTGTTCTGTGGTGAATATTAATCATTTCGAAGAAATCAATACGGTCGGTAGAATTAATGGAAGTATCGCAGAAGTCAACAACGCGAACGTCATAATGATTCTGTCTTAGGATATCTTCGGCACGACCATAAATTTCACCAGTGGGGTCATAAATAACGTAGGACATGTTGCCCTTAGCAATCATAGGAAGAACGATATTGTCAATCATCTTCTTATGGGTGTCGTTAATAATCATGACGTCATTAGTTCTAATAGCGCCATCAGGCTCTGCGGAAATGCCGATAGTGGTGTCAGCATTTGCCAAGGGAACCCAAATGTCGTTTTTCATATATTTATCTGCGAACATTTCTGTTGCGGTGGATAGCGTTGAGCCTCTCTTCTTCTTATTTTTCTTAGAAGTATCTATGACAGCCTCGGGGGCTTTTTCTTTCTTTCTTCCGAAAAAATTCATACTATTATTCTCCTTCCCTGTTAGGATTCTGTTGTTTCGTTTTCTGCTTCGTCAAGAGACGCTTCGGTCTCTGTTATTTGTTGTTCTAACGCTTCTTGTTCTTGCTTCTTTTGCCATTCATCAAGGATTTTGTCTACATAACGACTCTGTAAGGAAGATACATTTCCGTCCAGGTAGTCTACAAAATCAATAATGGCAGATTCCAACACACCATGATGCTGTTGGTAAACATCAGGGCCGCCAGGCATCTTAACTAAATGGCAATTGCCCAAAGCCTGGACATAAGAATTAATTTTTGCTGTCATTGTATCAGACAAAGCGACCAACTTTTCAGCTGCGCCTTCTGCATTGTGATAAACCTTATCCTGTCCTACGCTGCGAGCCTGTGCGTTAACATAGTCCACATATTCCAAAGCTTCTTCTTTTGTTTCAAATGCATAACTGCTATTAATATACATTTTAGGAATATTAGTGTTTTGTACTACATCTAACGTTTGAGCAATACTTTTCTCAGCATTGGCTAATTCGGATAAATAGCCAGTGGTATAAACACTATGGTAATTGAAATAAGTAGCAGCGACAACATAATCGCTGGGAACTCTTACTGCCTCAGGCGTATATAAATCATCATACATTAAACGCTGTAATCCAAATTTACAACCCAATGATAGCAGAGTTGCCTTATCGTCTAGCTTCAAGCCAGCATATCCCTTGTCAATAGGATTAGGGTCAATATAAATAATACCCTCAATTTCCTCAGGATATGTATTTTGCCAGAGTGTAGCATATGATGCGCCTATTTCATGAGCCAACAAAATGTAAGGAGCATCGACCATACTCTTTTGCAAAGCCTTTCTATACTCTTCCACAATCACGCTGGCAGTTCTATTTGCTTTAGCGTCCACATCATCACTAAAACCAGTACCCAGTCGGTCCACTATAACCAAACGGTTCTCGTTTTGCAAAGGAGTAGTGATATAATCCATGTAAACGCCAAAATCAGGGAAGTTTAAGCCTGAGATTGTTACAAAGGTATGTTTTGGGGTGGCAGCCCCTCTGACGGCAACATTTACGTTGCATCCGTCTGAAATGGACACAAGTTTAACTAGGCCAGATTCTTGCATTGTAGCCAACTCTTTGGCAGTTTGGTTGTCATGAACGAAATATAAAGTTCCAACAGCTCCTCCTGCAATTATTGATACAACAAGAATAATTATTAGTAAAGCTTTGCTTCCAGACTCAAGTCTCATGTAAGTTTTACGTTTCAAATTATCTCATTCCTTTCTAAAATATATTCCTATCACAATATAGAAGAAGGGCTTTTTATTTTAAATGGGGGTCTAGCGAATTTTAGATATAGAAAACCCGTCTTCTTGTGGAAGACGGGTAAATCTATTAGCGCATCATCATGATTTCGCAAGAGTCCATAAAAGGACCAAAAGCCTTAGAAATTGCTTCGTATTCTACGGCAAACCCTAGGTTAGTCGTATATAAAATATCTACAATATTACTTCCATTGTAGAATGTAATCTTCAAAGGCCCTTCGAAGAAAGAAGACTGGCCTGTAACGACCAACATATCCTTCATCGGCACTTGTCCGTTTATATCGACTCTAACGGGCTGTTCTCCACGGGAACCAATAATAACGTCCACTTGTGAATATGTAGACAATATACCCTTTGCGCCTCTTAAAATACTAGGCCAGATGTTATCGGACACCGTAGTCCAACGCGCAGATACTAAACCGTTTTCAGACTGAAAGCTTTGTAAAACCATCCCAAACAACCCCCTTTCTTTCAGTTCTTGTCTACTAACAAAATAGAAGAGAGGTTAATGGATTTTTAGGCTGTTCCCTTGTATCCAGTGCTTCCGTCTGAGTATGAAATACGATATTCGATGGAACTAATCATCCAATCAACACCTTTTTCAACATATAACCATTCTTCTTCGGTTCCTGCGTAATTAATAGCAGATAACTTTGGAAGTCTTGTAAAGGTCATTGTTTTTAAGGAAGTCAAGGATAAGGGCAAATTAATCGTTGTTAAAGCATTGCATTCTGCAAAATATGTTCCAACGGTGGTGATGCCCTCATTAATAGTCAATGTTTCTAAATGTTTATTAAAGGCAAAGGCTGATGCGCCAATGGTAGTGACGCTACTCGGCATAACATATTCCTTATCTTTATTTGTTTCAGGATAACGAATCAGAGTTGTCTTATCTTTGTTGAATAATACGCCGTTATCTAATGTATAATTAGAACTATTTTCATCAAGAGTCAGGACCAACTTAGGACATTGTGTAAAATTGACGCCTGACAAAACGCAGTCCTTGGGGATATGGAATGATTCCAGCATAAACATTTTTGAGAAAGACGAATTGATAGATGTTAAAGAATCGGTCATGATAATTTCGGTAACGCTGGCGCAACTTGTAATTCCATGTAGTTCAATTACTTCCAAATCTTTATTCAAAACAATCTTCTTCAAGTAAGGGTTGTTGGAAATAGCCTCTTGTCCGATAGTCTTTACTCCATCAGGTACAATAAACTCTTCGTTTCTTAACCAACCAGGGTACAATAATAAGGTAGCGCCTTCATCAGTGTATAAAACATTGTCTTTTACATGAATTTTACCTGTGTTATCTGAGCTTAATGTAATGTCGTGAACTTTATCAAAACTATCAACAAAGGATTCTAATGTTGACGGCAGCTTAATATCCATTTCAATAAAATTGGTGTTAAAACATTTCTCAATTGTTAAAACGCCTTCGGGGATAATAATTTGAGTAACAGTGTCATTGGCATTAAAGGCACTTACCAGGGTAGTGCCATTTTTGAAATAGAATGATTTCTGTTCAATAGGTAAAGACTCTTCCTCTTTATAGAGCATGAACCAGCTTTTTTCTGTGCCATCCTGGTAAATAACTTTACCATCATGCATTTGTATTGTGTTAGATGGAGCGTTGGAACTGTTTACTCCATCGACCAAATCGGCATCTTCGTAATATTCAATAACCTGTGGTGGCTCTGTTATCTCGGGGTTTTCAGAGGTCACTGGCGTTTGGCTCTTGGGGAATAGTGCAATGACCAAAACAATTATCAATACAAGAGCAATCGCTCCTAGAATAATCATTTTTTTCTTCATTTAAAGTTCCTCCAAACTAAATATTGTCTTTTTAGTTTTCCTGTTGTCGGCTCTTTGAATTTAGCTTTCAAAACCCCGCCACATCTTTTTATAGTTTTGTATGAGCGCACATTGTCATCATCGCACGTAATAACAATGGGTCCTCGCGTTGTTTGTCGAGCAATTTTTAGTGCCAGGCACAACATACATTTTGCGTATCCTAATCCTCGATACTGTGGGCTTAATACATAGCCAATATGACCAAATCGAGCTATGAGCCAATGCTCGCGGGAATAGCGAATTTCTACCATTCCTATGATTTTGTCATCTTCCACACAAAAGTACTGAATAAAATGATGTCTTCTGCGGAGTTTTTCTATATAACGCAACCATGCTCGATAGTTGCAATTAGCATATCTATCTAATTCTCTTATGAAATAGATATCATTATCATTCCAGCGGAAGCTTGCTATAAATTCCTTTGCTGCAGCTTCATGGGTTAAATTCGGTCTAACTAATTTCATATGTTAATCCTTTTTCTACTATTAAGAAGAAAAGCCCAATCACTAATTTGTGATTGGGCTTAAGTTAATTAGTTATTGTTTTCAAAAGGCTTCAGCTGGAAACCCCAGAATTCGTGGCCATTGAACTCGCCCTTGCCCAGGGAGCCTGTTGCCTCGAATGTGCCACCACTCTTCTTGTTTGCGGTGAAAGTAATTTCCTTACCTGCCAATAGAGCCTCAACTTCAGCATCGGTAAAACGATGGCCTGCCCAGTCGCGGTTAAACTTAATCTTTTCACCATTGAAGGTGGCTTCTACCTTTTCTCTTTGAACAAATTCAGCCATAATCTTCTTTTCTCCTTGTTAGTTACCTTACATCAGAACAGGCAGAATTACCTGATGGATGATGCTGTCAAAGTAGTTGCTGCGAGCCTGCATCTCTTCAACGCGGTTCTGCAACAGCTTGTGGTCCTTCTCCAGAGCGCGAATGTCAGCCTCGTCCTGCAGGTCGTCCTTGCGGTCTTCCAGCTGCTTGGCCATGCCATCCAGCAAATGCTCCAGTTCATCAGCAATCTGAATATACTCAGCAGTGACCTCGATGAAATATGCAACCAGGTCACCAGGAGTGACGATATCGTTCTTCAGAATGGGGCTATTCTTCATCTCTGCCTTAATCTTGTGCAGCAGAACCAGCTCACGGTCACTCAGGCTCTTAACGTTGTTCTTACGGAACAGTTCAGCGAACTTATCAGTACGGTCGCCCAGCTGAGCTTCAACATCGTCGTGGAACTTGCGTTCCTCTGCGTT
>JAEIGA010018558.1_pt1 | contig 10602 bp, 7 predicted proteins | sample 9270691 | NCBI WGS metagenome assembly JAEIGA01 (sample SAMN17057246, study PRJNA624740) | gut metagenome | biome: biome; isolation source: fecal sample | host: Bos grunniens | place: China: Xizang | collected 2019 | reverse complement strand
GAGCAAAAGAAGCGCGAAGGCTATTTCTAATCTCAGACATTCATCTTGTAAATCCAAACGAAAATGGAACTCCACAACGACAATATACAAATGTCTATCGAGGAATATCTCGATCAGGACGAAAAGAAAGATCTCTTAAGGCTTTTGACCGCAGGTTCGGTCGATGATGGTAAGTCTACGCTAATCGGTCGCTTGCTTTTCGACTCGAAAAAATTGTACGAGGACCAACTCTCGGCACTCGAACGCGACTCGCAACGTGTGGGCAATGCCGGAGCGGGACAAATAGACTATGCCCTGTTGCTCGATGGACTAAAGGCCGAGCGCGAACAGGGTATCACAATCGACGTGGCCTACCGCTATTTCTCGACCAATAAGCGCAAATTTATCATTGCCGACACACCGGGGCACGAGCAGTACACACGCAATATGATCACGGGCGGTTCGACAGCCAATTTGGCTATCATCCTGGTCGATGCGCGTACGGGTGTCATCACGCAGACCCGACGCCACACATTCTTGTGCTCACTCCTTGGCATCAAGCACGTGGTCTTGGCGGTCAACAAAATGGACTTGGTGGATTTCTCTCAGCAGGTCTTTGATGGCATCGTTGCAGACTACAAACAATTCCTGACGCAGTTGGTCGCAGAGAACGCTTCGCTCTCAATCCCCAACGTCACCTGTTTCCCACTGTCGGCTCTCGAGGGCGACAACGTTGTCGAGCGCTCTTGTCGTACACCTTGGTACGAAGGCCCTGCTTTGTTGGACTATATCGAGACGGTGCAGGTGGTCGACGAACACAGATTCGACGAATTCCGCTTCCCCGTGCAGTATGTACTCCGCCCCAACTTGGATTTCCGCGGCTTCTGTGGCAAAGTGGCTTCGGGTGTGGTGAGAAAGGGGGATGAGGTGATGGCCCTGCCGTCGGGCAAGCGTAGCCGAGTGAAAAGCATTGTGACCTACGATGGAGACTTGGACTATGCCTTCCCGCCACAAAGCATCACGATACAATTGGAAGACGAAATAGACATATCGCGCGGCGAGATGATAGTACATCCCGACTGCTTGCCTCATATAGGTCGCCAGTTCGAGAGTATGCTTGTGTGGATGGACGAAACGCCGATGGATCGTAGCAAGTCCTTCTATTTGAAGCATGGCACGAATACTACGCGCTGTCGCTTGGATCAAATCAAATATCGTGTGAATGTCAACACCATGGAGCGCACCGAGGCTGATCGCCTTGAACTCAACGAAATCGGTAGCGTGGCTATCCAGACGTCCAAGGAACTCTTCTTCGACATCTATCACCACAACAAGGCGACTGGTGCTTTTGTCTTGATCGACCCTATCACCAATAATACATCGGCGGTAGGCATGATCTCGGCACCCCTGACACAGGGCGACCTTGTCGGCGCAGAAGATCTGCCTGTGCTCGATTTGGGCAAACTGGGTATCGCACCCGAGCATCGAGAAGCGGTGCGCAGGGCTGTCAGCGAATTGTCGCGCCAGGGCTTCCAAGTGCGGGTGGTCGAATGACAAGCCTATAGATATTTCGGATAAACCTAAAGAGAAATGTACCCATGGTGAAGCGACTTTCAAGGGTCGGATGGGGCAATGAATAAGTATTTGGTGAAGAGTTCGGTGGTGCACCGGACTCTTTCTTTTTTACTCCCGAAGGAGAACCTCAAAAGTTGCATAAATTTTGACAAAATAATTTTTCATTCTAGAAGAGAAAAAAGCTGTTTTCAGAGACAAATTGTCAAAAAATCAAGACCTCGGTAGAAAAAACCAAGACCTTTTTCAAAAAAGGTTAGACCTTTTTTCAACGAAACGGCGCAAAATTTTCACGAAGTCTTGACTTTTTCAGACAAAATCTTCTCGTTTTTTTTGCAGAAAAGGTGTTTTTGTGTTCTAAACTACCACAAAGGCGGCGAAAAGTGTTCTATATTTCCTGAAATCTCAGAAAAACTAATCGCTCAAAACTCGCGCAGACGCCACCCATCTGTTTTTTGTTTTCAAATATGCGATTCTCGAGGCATTAGTTGGCCCCTTATTCCACTTCTTTTTTCGTTAGGAAATGAAACATATCTTCGCTTTTTAGGCGCAAATATCAAAGATAATATGTAACTTTGTACCTTTCACAGAGTGGGCTTATCCCTGAGCCTATACAAAGCGTCATAAATAATATGAAAATCAAAATAATAAACAATTCGCACCACCCCCTGCCAAAGTATGCTACCGCAGACAGCGCAGGCATGGATTTGCGCGCAAATCTGGATGAGCCCATCACGCTGGCTCCTATGGAACGTAGATTGATACCGACAGGATTGCATATAGCCCTGCCCGCAGGATATGAAGCACAAGTGCGTCCACGTTCGGGTCTAGCACTGAAGCATGGCATAGGTGTGCTGAACTCGCCTGGTACTATCGATGCAGACTATCGAGGTGAAATAGGCGTGATATTGGTCAATCTGTCGCAGGTGCCCTTTGTTGTGCAAGATGGAGAACGCATCGCACAGATGGTGATAGCTCGCCACGAAACTGCTGAATGGGAATTGGTGGAAACACTGGACGAGACAGAGCGAGGGGCTGGAGGATTCGGCCATACGGGTAAGGACTAAAAATTCGTTGATGCATTAAATTTCTGTTTGAAAGGATTTTTCGTATTTTAGATTTTACGTAGTAATAGCAAGACTTTGTGGCCCTGTGTATATGAGAATGGTTTTGACATCAAGACGCCTATGTATGTTGGTTAATACCCTCTTGACAATTTTCTTGTTGGGAGGTGCTGTCGCCTGTGTATCACCTCGTGAGCAGGAGGCTACGTCTGCTTTTGGACAAGCTTCACGCATAGAGACGGTCAAAGTAGATGAGCAGGGACGATTGTTTGATAAATTGTTCCTGGAAGCAATAAGTCAAGGCTTGTCTGGTAATAATGATGCGAAATTCGCTCTGCTCTGTGAAATACAAAGGATGGTGCCCGAAACTCCCGAAGTAAATTATGAATTGGCTCAAATGCTACGAGGAAATAGCGCTTTAGCCAATGATGCTATGCTGGGCGCACCAAGCACTTTGTTGAGGAAGGCGTTGATCAAGTTGCCCGAAAATCGCGGCATGCGAATGGACTTGTTGCGCCAGTTGCTGGACGAGGGAAACTATGATGAAGCCTTGCTGGAATGTGATACGTTGCAGAAAAATAAGTATACGGAAGAAGTAGCGACCATCCAATATACGCTGTATAATATCTCGCACAATTACAAAAAGGCCAGTGAGGTGGTCGAGGAAATCTTGCGCCGTGGAGGTGATGAGGAGGAGTGGGGAAATTCGCTGATGCAAATATTGAAACAATGCGGCGATGCAGATTTTGCATTGAAGAAGGCACAGGAACGCCATGAGGCAAATCCTGATGACGTCAGTGCTGCGATGGCATATATAGAGGTGTTGATGGTCTATGGTGAACTGGAAAAAGGAAGTCAACTGTGCGGAGAACTTTTGAAAAAATATCCCGATGATGTTGGTCTATTGACAGAGGAAATATATTGCATATTGTGTCGAAAAGATGCTTCTCCCACCGCACAGGAAAAGGTAAAAAACTATTTGCAAAATCCTCAAGGGATAGGCGAATACAAAGCCGTGTTTACAGATCTTTATCCCCAGGTGCTGTATGAGTCGAGTGGCGACCACGAGGCGATGAATCGGAAAATTGAAGAATATTTGACATTGGCACTTTCTGTGAAGCAAACGAGTGCGGGGTTGTATAGATATTTGATCAATAGGCTTGACAGGGATCAAGCAGTGAAGGATAGCGTGGTAGCACAAATGCCTGCCGATGGGGACGAGGATTCGCGCAATGCGCACTGGCATGATTTTTACAGTGAAGTCATCGCTGATAGAAAAAGTAGAGGCGTACACCCATTGCTGGATTTGGATTCTGTCAACGTCGTTTATGAAAAATATTTGGAATTGAGTCCAGAGGATGAAAAAATCCGCTTCAAATTGTTGCAGAACTACGTGGCAAATGACGAGGCGGATGCCTTGCTCAGAATATGTATAGAGGGGATAAAATATGGTGAGAACGTGGCTCTGTATGGTTATTATGGTGCGATGTGTCATTTGCAGAAAGGTGAAGACGATCAAGCCCTCGTCCTATTGCATCAGGCAGTCAGTGCTGGCAAGGAGGAGGAATATCCACGTGTGATGTCTACGTTGTATCGTTTGATGGGTGATTTGGAATTTCAGAAAGACAACAAGGTGGCAGCTATAGCAGCCTATGAAAAAGGTATGGATCTGTATCCCTATGATGCGCTTATGGCTAATAATTTAGCTTATGCAATATATGAGAACCCTGACTCGCTACAGCGTGCAGAGGACTTGGTCCTTTTATCACTTGATATAGATCCAGATCAATATAATACTTGGGATACGTATGCTTGTGTGTTGTATAATAAAGGCGAATACCTGAAGGCAAAAGATGCTATAGACAAAGCCCTGGAGTTGATGAAAGATGAAGATTCGTCTGCATCGTTCTATCTGCATGCCGGAGATATTTATTTCAAATTAGGCAAAAAAAACGAGGCTCTGAAATTCTGGAGAAAAGCTTTACAGATATCAACAGAAGACGATGATGTTTCGGCGATAAGAAAAAGAATCAGCACGCAGCGTCTGCCATAGTAGAAAGGATAGAGTATAGAGTAGGAACGTTAATCACTTTTGTAAAAAGTAAGACTCCTATCCAGCAGTTGTAGACGAGTAAAAAAAAATAATAGATAATACAAAATAAATAGAGCAACTATGTGTATTAAAACAATCTTAAGACATAGCTTCGTGGCGCTTTCTTTGGTGGGAGTCATGGTTACGGTGTCATCGTGTAAGGCGTCGCGTAATGCAGTTGAAGCGACATCGTCGTCGTCCGCGGCTACTAAGACCCCTGAAGTGAGCAAAACTGACAAATATGTGGCACAGGTCAAGCAAGCACAACCCACGGCTACGCACCTCACGGCTAAGGCCAAGATACAAATGAAAAGCGGAAACAAAGATTTCAGCGTCAATGGAAATTTGCGTATGAAGCGCGATGAGGTGATTCAACTTTCTGTGCGTGTGATGGGAATTGAAGTTGGTCGTATGGAGTTTACTCCACAGGGCGTTTTGGTCTTGGATCGCGTCAACTCTCAGTACGTGCGTGCAGCTTATAATGATGTTTCTTATCTCCAAACGGCGGGACTTGATTTTTATGCTTTGCAATCGCTTTTTTGGAACGAATTATTTGCACCAAAGGTTAAGTCAAATGCTAATATAAGTAAGCGATTTCAAGCTAAAGAGCAGTCTGGTAAAATTTGTCTAACGCTGAATGATGAACCTCAATTGACTTACGACTTTACTATCGACGCTTCAAATTCACGTATTCAAACGGTAAAGGTGACACCCAAGGGGAACGCTTCCGCAGATAGTTTCTGCTGGACTTATAGCAAGTTTGAACCCTTTGCCCAAAGCACCTTCCCCGCACAGATGAAGTGCCAAGCGCAAAAAGGAAAGATCAAAGGCGACTTGACGCTTACCCTCAGTTCGATCAATGATGATACGGACTGGAAAGCGCAGAGTGAAATTCCCTCAAAGTATAAACAAAAAGATTTGCAGTCAATCTTAAGACTTTTGTCGAAACTTCTGTGATATACGGGGAGTAGATATTGTTTCAATACACAGATATAATAGCTCAGTCAATAAGGTTTGCTCATAATAATATATTGTCTCGATTAAAATTGAAAATGTCCAAGATATCCATGCATTCATTTTTTTCAAAGCGTAGTATTTGCAGAACCTGCAAGTACCTTTTCTTGTTGTTCACCCTCTTACTCCTGCCCTATGGGGCAATGGCTCAGACCAACAAGAAGGCGGCAAAAAAAACGACAACTAAGGTAACGACCACGGCTAAAAAAGGAAAAAGTGCCGCGAAGAAGAACACTAAGCAAAACACAAAGAAAAAGGCTGCCGCACCGCAGATCAATCCCTCGCAAAAGGTGAAAAAAATGCAGCGGGAGAGCTCTAACTTGAAAAAGGAAATCAACAAGTCCGAAGACCTCATCGTCAGCAACAAAAATAGTGTCGCTGTGCAAATGAACAATCTGACTTTGCTCAACTCGCAAATAGACGAGCAGCGAACTGTTATCAAGAAAATCGGTCAGGAAACCGATTCGCTCAACGGCGCCATTAATTTGTTGGAACAAGACTTGGTGCGCTTGCAAAAGGAATTGGATGCATGTAAAAGTAACTACCGCCGCGCGCTCACCTACGTATCAAATACACGCCTCAAGCATAGCCGATGGGCATACATCCTCATGGCGAAGGATTTTCGCACCATGTATCGCCGCATGAGATATGCTTCTGAATACTCAAAGAACCAAAAGGCGAGAGGGGAACTTATCAAGAAGAAAGAAGAAGAAATCAAAGTAAAACAGGAGGAGCTGCGGGGCGCAAAAGCTGCTAAAGATGAATTGATAGGTAAGGCTAAGCGTACACAGGAGAACCTTGAGGTGAAAAAGGGCGAACGAGAAGCTATCGTGAAGGAGCTAGACAAACAACGCAAAGAGTTGGAGAATAGCCTGGCTCAGCAGCGCAAGAAATATGCATCGCTCAATGCACAAATCGACCGATTGATTCAGCAAGAAATTGCTGCTGCCGAGGCACGTCGAAAGGCTGAAGCAGAAAAGCGTAAGCGACGTGCAGCAGAAGAAGCAGCTAAGAAAAAAGCCGCAGAAGCTAAAAAGGCAGAAGAGGCAGCAAAGAAAAAATCGGCCAAGTCAAACTCTACGAAAAAGGGAACAAAGGTTGACAAAAAAGCTGAGAAGAATGCTGCAAAAGCTACCCCGACGCCTAAAGCTGAACCTACACCTAAATTTAGCGACCTTGACGATGCTGACACAAAACTCAGCAACAACTTTGCGGCCAATCGTGGTAAGTTGCCATCGCCCGTTGCTGGTGGTGCATCTGTCACAGGAAAGTTTGGTAAGTATCAAGTAGAGGGACTCAGCGGCGTAACTTTGGACAATAAGGGTTGTAACCTTACAGCAGCCCAAGGTGCTCGTGCACAAAGTATATTCCAAGGTGAAGTGACCAAGGTGGTCAACATTGGTGGCACTTATACCGTAATTATTCGCCACGGCAATTATTATTCCGTCTATAGCAACCTTTCCGCAGTCTACGTCACAGCTGGTACGAAAGTGTCGATGAGACAGTCGCTGGGCACGGTGGCAAGTGATGGCGCTGGGCACTCTATGTTGCACTTCCAGTTGCGTCGTAATACAGAAAAACTTAATCCGCTTTCGTGGATCAGACCATAAGGGAATTATAGGAGGTGGAGTAGGGGAATACTCTACCTCCACGTACATTGTAGATAGAAAAAAAAGAAAAAGATATGAGCAACGCAAAAGATACTTGGGCGGCGAAGGGATATATCGACGAGCCCATACCACAAGGCATAGATTTGAAGGCAGAAATACGCCGTCTCTGTGCAGAAAAGAAGGCCGTGATCATGGCACACTACTACACCGAAGCTGAAATCCAGGATGTAGCAGATTTTGTCGGTGATAGCTTGGCTCTGGCACAATGGGCTGAGAAAACAGATGCAGAAATCATCGTGATGTGTGGCGTACACTTTATGGGCGAGACCAACAAAATCCTGTGCCCTAACAAGAAAATTCTCCTGCCCGACTTGAATGCGTCATGCTCCTTGGCGGAAAGTTGCCCCGCGGCAGACTTTGCAGCATTCACTGCGGCACATCCCGACCACAAGGTCATCTCTTATGTCAACACTTCGGCGGCAGTCAAGGCACACACCGACGTCGTGGTGACATCAAGCAACGCTAAGGAAATCGTAGAGAGTTTCCCCGCAGATCAACCCCTGATCTTCGGCCCCGACCGCAACTTGGGCGGCTACATCAACGCCGTGACGGGTCGCGACATGCTCTTGTGGAACGGCGCATGCCACGTGCACGAGCGTTTCTCTGTCGAAAAACTTGTGGCGCTCAAAGCCGAGTATCCCGGAGCCAAAGTCTTGGTGCACCCTGAGTGCAAAGGCGCTATTGTGAAGTTGGCAGACAAGGTAGGCAGTACGGCTGCGCTTCTGAAATATGCCACCGAGAGCGAAGCAGACACTTTCCTGGTAGTTACCGAGAGCGGTATTTTGCACGAGATGCAACGCAAGTCTCCACACAAGCACTTCATCCCCGTGCCCCCAGAAGATGAGTCGTGCGCTTGCAACGAATGCAACTTCATGCGCTTGATCACGCTGAAAAAACTCTACTTGACACTCGTACACGAATGGCCCGAAGTGCACGTCGACCAAGACGTAATCACAGCAGCCCGCCGCCCCATCGACGAGATGCTACGCATTTCAAAGGAATTGGGCCTATAAAGTCTTTGTCATAATACATAGAATACGATAAGTCCAAGGTGTCGCATCCCCAAGTGCGGCACCTCTTTTTTATCTTATCCTACCCCCTAAAAATCCCCTCAACTAATGCCTCGAGAATCGCGTATTTGAAAAGGGAAATTCGGTGGCTTGCGTATACGCTTGTTTTGAGCGATTAGAATTTGTGGAATTGTGGGAAAAATAGAACAATTATTGGCGGAATTGTGGAGGTTTAGGACACAAAATGGGCTTTCCCGTGAAAAAAAGGATAAGATTTTGTCTGAAAAAGTCAAGATGTTGTGAAAATTTTGCGCCGTCTCGTTGAAAAAAGGTCTAACCTTTTTTGAAAAAGGTCTAGGTTTTTTTTGCGGAGGTCATGATTTGTTGCAAAAAAATCTAGGAGAGTGGATTTTTTCTCTCCTAGATTGAAAATTTATTTTGTCAAAATTTATGCAAGTTTTGGGCGCCAATTCTGCTCCCTAAATGGATCTATTTTGAGCATTGCTTTTTCAAAAAATCTGCGATGCCTTCGACCCCCTTTTCGTTCAGAGGCAGGTATTGCAGGTAACTGTTTGGCGTCGCCATCTCAGTTGTGGTGCGCAGACAGTGGTCGGCATTCTCGATCCACAGGAATTGATGGTCCTTGCCCTGAGGCAGAGCTTCGCGCCACAGGTCGTAGTCCGTCTTGGTCACTTGATAGTCGTGGCCGGCGCCGATGACGAGCAGGGGCGAAGCACATGCGCGACCTTCGTCAAGGGGACGGTGAGCACGGGCAAAGTCGAGATAAGCCTGGGGTAGGGTGGCGAGCATCTGTGCGTACATCGCTTCAGCCGCAGCGGCGTCCAGGCTCTGCAGGGTGGCGATATAATGAATCTGTTCGAGCAGTACGACGTCCAAAGCACGGGCAGAGGCGCACCACATCACACCGCCGGCTACGGGCACCTGACTCTGGTTGATGATGCGGGGCACCAATCCTGCGCCCAAACTATGACCGAGCAGGAAGACTTGGTCGGGGTTGATCTCTGCCAAGCTGCCGCCCAATTTCAACGCTTCGACAGCATCGTGCACCACTTCGGTGTCGTAGTTGTCCGCACCACCGACTTCGTTGACCTCGGTGCCATAGACGTAGGTGCGCTTGTCGTAACGCAAAGTGGCGATGCCGCGGCGCGCCAGGGCGTGTGCCATCTCGCGGAAGGGACGGTTGGGGCCTATGGTCTCATCTCGGTCGTTGGGACCGCTGCCGTGTACCATTACTACCAAGGGGAATCTTTTGCCAACCTCCTTCGCCTTGGGCAAACATAGGGTGCCTGGGAGCGAGATTTTGCCGTGAGCGATGGTTACTTCGCGCTCGGTCATATAGGTTGCGGCTTCTGCCTCGGCAGCGGGATCATTTTTCACCACAGTGTCGGGGGCAAAGAGCAAACCAGCGATGCGGCCCACGGCGTCGAAGGTAGCTGTACAGCGCAACGACAGATTTTTGAAGCATACGCGGCAGTCGATGACGTCGTATTTACCCTTGCTCGTGCGATGAAAATCCTCGGTGGTAATAAATGCACCTGCTTGGGCTTCAAGTTGTGCCCAAATCTGATTGAGTTGAGTCACCGTGAGCGCTTGCTGTACCTCGGGTGTAGCGCGCTGATAGATGCTTTCGCCTTGCCCTGCCTGCAGTTCGCCGATCAGTCGCTCCAATGGCGCATGGGGAGACATCGGTGTCTGTGCGACCAGGTCTTGGATCGCCGAGAATACGCTGGATGTGCCCGAGGTGACACCCTGTGCCGCCGTGGTCAGTGCCGCTGCGGCGAGGAGGTAGGAGAGGAAAATTTTCTTCATGAGTAGATGGAATAAAAAGGGGGATTGCGACCCTGATGCACCATGTCGATGCTCCGAGGCGCAATCCCCTATGTGTTTGCTATACTGCGCTGATTACTTCAGCATCACTTTGCCGCTCTTGCCGCCTTGCACTTGGTAGAGGTATACACCATTTTGCAAGTGTGAAAGGTTCAAATTGCCAGCATCGCCTACGCGGCTTTCAGCCACCTTGCGGCCGTCTGTGCTATAAACGGCTACGGTGCGCACGCCAGGAGTAGCGAAGCGGAAGTTCAAGGTCTTGCCTGCTACGCGAACGGCGTCTGCATCAGCCAAAGTACCTTCTACGCCCATGTTTTCGCTATAAACGTAGTTGATGTTGATAGTGCGCTTCG
>JAEIGA010018557.1_pt1 | contig 10602 bp, 10 predicted proteins | sample 9270691 | NCBI WGS metagenome assembly JAEIGA01 (sample SAMN17057246, study PRJNA624740) | gut metagenome | biome: biome; isolation source: fecal sample | host: Bos grunniens | place: China: Xizang | collected 2019 | reverse complement strand
TTGCATTTACGGGTAACCGTTTTGAATTCCGTGCTGTAGGTTCTTCTGCAAACTGCGCCAGTGCAATGATTGCTCTGAACACAGCAGTGGCAGACCAATTGCTCACATTCAAGAAGGAAGTAGATGCCCTTATCAGTAGCGAAGAACAGAAGATGAAAGCCATTGTCAAGGTAATTCGCCGTTATATAAAAGAGTGTGCTCCGATTTGCTTTGACGGCAATGGATACTCGGATGAATGGAAAGAGGAGGCTGCTCGAAGAGGCTTGGATTGTGAAACAAGTTGCCCCGTCATTTTCGATAACTATTTGAAACCGGAAAGCGTTTCAATGTTTGAGAATACGGGAGTGATGAACTTAAAAGAACTGAAGGCTCGCAATGAGGTGAAATGGGAGATCTATACAAAGAAAATTCAGATAGAGGCAAGAGTGCTGGGTGATTTGGCAATGAATCACATCATTCCTGTTGCAACCGAATATCAAAGCAAGTTGATTGACAATGTACACAAGATAATGGACATCTATACTTTGGATGTTGCCGACAAACTGTCTGTAGAAAATAAACGGTTGATTGAGGAAATAGCAGAACATACCATTTACATCACAGGTCATGTGGATGCAATGATTGAAGCACGCAAAAGAGCGAACAATATTTCGGATGAAAGAGAGAAGGCGGTTGCTTATCACGACACTATCGCTCCAATGTTGGAGCAGATTCGCTATCACATTGACAAGCTTGAACTCATAGTCGATAATCGGATGTGGCCCTTGCCGAAATATAGAGAATTACTATTTATTCGATAAATTCATTAGGTGTTAGTTTCAGGTAAAAAGATTGATTAAGAGAGAATGTAGAGTGAAAGGAAAGAGGGAATCTCTTTCCTTTCCTGTAATAAGACAAGCAGCAAACCATAAAAGAGAATCAAACAAATGTCAAAAATAATTCGATTCACAAAAATGCACGGACTTGGCAATGATTATATTTATGTCAATTCTTCCTTATATCCGATAAAGAATCCTTCTGCTGCCTCCGTCAAATGGAGTAACCGTCACAAAGGAATAGGTGCAGACGGTTTGGTATTGATAGGAAAAAGCACAGTAGCAGACTTTTCGATGCGGATATTCAATGCTGACGGTTCAGAAGCGATGATGTGCGGTAATGCCAGCCGTTGCATCGGTAAGTTCGTTTATGAAAACGCACTGGCAAGAAAGAATGAAATATCCCTTGAAACGTTATCCGGCATCAAACGCCTCATGTTAGACGTGTCAAATAACAAGGTTAAGTCTGTTACTGTAGATATGGGAACTCCTTCCTTTTCTAATCCCCAACAAGTGGCAACAACGGATGGAAGTTTTCACGAAAAGGAATTTGAAGTGAATGGGACGACCTATTATGGCACATATATCTGTATGGGCAATCCCCATCTTGTCATTTTGGTAGAAGATGTAGAATCTGTTCCATTGGAGGATGTAGGTCCTCTATTGGAGAGCCATCCTCTATTTCCGGAAAAGACCAATGTCGAGTTCGCAGAAATAAAACCTGACGGCAACATCCGTATGAGAGTTTGGGAACGAGGCTCCGGTATTACCCAAGCCTGTGGCACCGGTGCCTGCGCTACTGCTGTTGCCGCATTCTCTTCCAATAAAGCCAACAATGAAGTGCGTATTGTTATGGATGGAGGGTATTTGTCTGTATTTTGGGATGATACAGATAAGCATATTTATATGAAAGGAAGTGCTGAGAAAGTATTTGATGGAACAATTGAATTAGAAGAATAAAACTGGAACATTATGGCAACAATCAATGAAAATTTTCTCAAACTCTCCAATAATTACCTTTTCTCGGAAATAGCAAGGAAAGTCAAGGCGTTCAAAGAGAACCATCCAGATAGAAATGTTATTAGTTTGGGAATAGGAGATGTAACCCAGCCTTTGCCCAAAGCATCGGTCGATGCTATGGCGAGGGCAGTCAAGGATATGGGAAACATTACGACCTTCAGAGGTTATGGTCCTGAACACGGATATGATTTTCTCATCAATGCCATTATAAAAAATGATTATTTACCGCATGGCATCGAACTCTCACCTTCGGAAGTATTCATCAGTGATGGTGCAAAAAGTGATTGTGGTAACATCGGCGATATTTTAAGCATAAATAATAGTGTCGGCGTGACAGATCCCGTATATCCTGTTTATGTGGACAGCAATGTCATTAGCGGACGTGCCGGAAACCGTACAAATGCAGGATGGAGCAATGTGATATATATGCCGTGCAATGCGGAGAATCATTTCAAGCCCCGGATTCCTCAAAGGCATATCGACATCATCTATTTATGCTATCCGAATAACCCGATGGGAGTTGTCCTGAACAAAGAAGAATTGAGAGAATGGGTAGATTATGCGTTGGAAAATGACTCCATCATTCTGTATGATGCAGCATACGAAGCTTATATTCAGGAAGAGCACATTCCGCACTCCATCTATGAAATAGCCGGAGCAAAGGAATGTGCCATCGAGTTCCGCAGTTTCTCCAAAACGGCAGGATTTACCGGTGTCCGATGTGGTTATACCATCGTACCCGAAAGCCTTACCGCATCTGCACCGGACGGCAGACGGGTTTCATTGAACCAACTGTGGAATCGCCGTCAGTGTACAAAGTTCAATGGAACAAGCTATATCACACAGAGAGGTGCTGAGGCTATTTATACAGAACAAGGCAAAGAGCAGGTCAGAAATACCATAAACTATTATATGACCAATGCGATGTTGATGAGAAACGGATTCGAGGAACTTGGCGTACATGTTTATGGAGGAGAAAACGCACCTTATCTATGGATAAAGACTCCGGATGGGATTTCCTCCTGGAATTTTTTCGACCAAATGCTCCACGAAGCGAATGTCGTGGTGACACCTGGCATCGGTTTTGGCCCAAGCGGTGAGGGATATGTCCGTTTGACAGCTTTCGGACATAGAGAGGATTGTGAAGAAGCCATGAAACGTATCAAACAATGGATGAATTGAAAAGCATACGCTTATGAAAGGTTTTATAAAGGTTGCGTCTGCAATTCCAAAAATGAAGGTAGCCGATTGCAGACATAATGTTGTCGAGATAATTCATTTGATTGGCAAGGCGGCTACTTCCGGTGTACAGATTGTCGTTTTCCCAGAACTCTCCATCACCGGTTATACTTGTGGAGACTTGTTTCTTCAACAGATACTTCAGGAAGAGGCGTTATCTGGAATGTTGGAGATTGCAGAACGTACTGCACATCTGGACATCCTTTCCATTGTCGGGCTTCCGGTTGTGATAGGACAACAGCTGTTGAATGTGGCCGCAGTTATACAGCAAGGTCATATCTTGGGCTTGGTACCCAAAAGTTACTTGCCTAATTATAAGGAATTTTATGAACAGCGATGGTTTACTTCCGCCTTCGATAATCCTCTGCAAACGTGTGACATTCAAGGGATACAAATTCCTGTCGGAAATGATTTGTTGTTCTCCACATCCGAAGTGACGTTCGGTATAGAGATATGCGAAGACTTGTGGGCTCCCGTGCCTCCCAGCTCGTATCTTGCGATGCAAGGCGCCGAAATTATTTTCAACCTCTCGGCATCCGACGAATGTGTCGGCAAACATAAGTATCTCCGCAACTTGATTTCCCAACAATCGGGTCGGCTGATTGCCGGATATGTATATAGTTCGTGCGGCTTCGGCGAATCTTCCACGGATGTCGTCTTCAGCGGAAATGCGTTCATCTGTGAGAACGGAAGTTTCCTTTGCGAAGCCAAAAGATTCCATCATGAACCTCAGTTACTGATGGGTGATATAGATGTGGATTGTTTGAGAAACGAACGGCTGACAAATACCACCTTCAAAGCCTGCCGGAATCATATAGCCCAGTCTTCCCTCCGGATGATTATGGCCAAGCCTTTGGCTATAGAAGGGAAACCACTTCATAGAGCCATCCCGTCACACCCGTTCATCCCCAACGACAGAGATTATGACGAGACCTGCCACGAAATCATATCGATACAATGTGCAGGACTGGCCAAACGGCTTACGCATACCCACGCAAGAAGTGCGGTAATAGGCATATCGGGAGGACTGGATTCTACTTTGGCCTTATTGATATGCGTCCGTACCTTCGACCAACTTGGCAAGGACAGAAAAGACATTCTTGCTATAACAATGCCGGGATTCGGAACGACAGGCCGCACTTATCTCAATGCCGTAAACTTGATTAAGAAATTGGGATGCAGTTTCAAGGAGATTGACATCAAGGAGGCTTGCAGGGTTCATTTCAAGGATATAGGGCATCAGGAAGAACTTCATAACGCTGTCTATGAAAACACCCAAGCGCGTGAACGGACCCAAATCCTGATGGATATTGCCAACAAATACAATGGAATTGTCATAGGGACCGGTGACTTGTCCGAAATCGCCCTTGGCTGGTCCACATACAATGGCGACCATATATCGATGTATGGAGTGAATTGTGGCGTGCCGAAGACATTGGTCAAATACTTGGTTCAATGGATGGCTGACAACAATCCAGACTCTATGCTTCGAACGATTCTATTGGATATAATTTCCACTCCCGTAAGCCCGGAATTGCTACCGGCAGGCGAAAATGAGGAAATAAACAGTACCGAAGAGGTCGTAGGTCCGTACGAACTGCACGATTTTTTCCTGTACCACTTCATACGCTATGGAGCAACTCCCCAAAGAATCCTGGACTTGGCCATCATTGCTTTTGCCGGTTCCTACGATGAAACCATCATCAAGCATTGGCTTTCCGTCTTCATCCGCCGATTCTTTGCCCAACAGTTCAAGCGTTCCTGTATGCCCGATGGACCTAAGGTTGGCAGTATTTCGCTCAGTCCCCGTGGCGACTGGCGAATGCCGAGCGATGCGGAATCCATCGTTTCGGCATAAATTCCCCCAAATAATGGGGAATATAACCGTTTTTCTCTACACCCTTCCCTACGCCCTTCCATACATCCCGTAACTACTTGATTCTATGGCTGATAACCAAAAGGGTGTAGAGAGTGTAGAGAAATAACATCTTTAAAATGCAATAATCAAGAGACCAACAGCAAAATCAAGAGTTGAGCGGCAAGTACCCTGAGAAACATAGAGAGAGGATATACGGTGGCGCAAGCAACTGCCGCAGCATCAGACTCTATATTTTGTTCAGATACGTATGCAAGTGCCGGAGGATTTGTTCCGGAACCGGAAAGTACACCCGTCAAAGTATCCCAGTCAAGTTTCAGAGCATATTTACCCATAATGCCTCCTACAAACATCGGTATGACTGTTATCATTGCACCGCACAATATCCATTTTATGCCGCTTCCGTGAACCAGAGTATCAATGAACCCATTTCCAGTTTCAAGACCAACGCAAGCCAAAAAGAGCGAAATACCAATTTCCCTAATCATAAGGTTTGCACTTGTGGTCGTGTATGTTATAACCTTAAATTTAGGACCGATATGAGTAATCAGTATAGACACGATAAGCGGACCTCCTGCAAGTCCAAGTTTGACGGGTTGCGGAATGCTGGGAAATGTAAATGGAATGCTTCCTATGATACACCCGAGTGCAATTCCTACAAAAATCGGAATAAGATTGGGCTGATCCAGTCTCTTCAAGGAATTGCCAAGCACCTTCTCTACATTTTTCACAGATTGTTTGTCGCCAACGACACTTACCATATCCCCGTATTGAAGCCTTGTGGATGGAGTCGCTGACAACTCAATCCCCGAACGGTTTATCCTGACGATGGTTGCACCCAGATTGTCGGAAAGATTCAAATCCTTTAACGAAATCCCATTCAATTGGGGTCTGGAAATCAATATCTTTCTGGAGATAAATCCACCGGCAGGCTTTTTATATTCCACGGATTCATTCTTCTTCGTTATAGGACGAGTGGTAGATAATTGTTCTGAATCCGGAATACGATAAAGCCACATTCTAATCAATATGAAAATCAAGATGCAGCCAATGACCCCAAAAGGATAAGTGATAGCACAACCTTGGGCAATGTCGGACGCAAAATTTCCGGTCGTGTCAAAGTATGTCTGTTGTGCCGCACCGAGTCCGGGAATGTTTGTCACAGCACCCGACATTATGCCCGTAACAGTCGTAGCCGGAATATCCAAAAGGAAATGAATGCCTATAGCTAAAAGTACGCTAAGCAGTATTACAAATGCGGCAAGCCCGTTAAGAGCCAAGCCTCCAGAACGCAAACTTTGGAAGAATCCGGGGCCTACTTGAAGACCAATGGAATACACAAAGAGAATCAAACCAAAGTCATTCAGAAAACGAAGAAGATCAGCATCTATCGTAAGGCCATAATGACTGAACATTATGCCTACGAACAACACCCAAGTGGCTCCGAATGATATTCCAAGTATTTTTGTCTTGCCAAGTATCCTCCCCAAGGCTATGACGAATGAAATGGTTATCAGTGTATGTGCAACACCGCCACTCCAGAGATCATCCGAACCTTTAAATAGATCATTTATAAAATTCATTTCTTCAGCCATTGTGTACTCCTTTCCCTTACAGCATCCGACTCCTGTAACATCTTGATAAATTCTTCTGTCGCCTTCTTCCGATAGGCACTTCTTTCCGTATGAACACAACCGACCATCACATTCTCCGGAACATCAAACGGAATGGCGACAAGTCCTTTTATTTGGTGAATGACTGCCTCTGACAATATCGTAATCAAACCACTTTCCCGAACAATATCCAAAAGTACATTCACTTCATTAAGTTCCATCCGGATTTTCAGTTCATTATATGCGTACGGAAACAACTTATCGAACTCATTCCGGGCCTGAAGAGCTTTGGACGGTATCGCAACGGCATAAGGCATTATATCCTGCAGAGTGACCTTCTCCTTTTTGACCAACGGATGATTCTTGTTTACAATAACGGACAAGTTGTTGTCAAAAAGAATATGAGACTCGATGTTTGGATGAACGGATGACGGCTTGAAAGACAGTACAAAGTCCAGTTCACGTTTCTCAAGCATTACCATCAGCTCTTCCATCGTCTTATAGAATATGTTGAGCTTTATGGCCGGATGCGCTTTGGTAAATGCAATTACGGTCTGCGTGAGGATAGGAGCAAATGTATATGTAATACCGATATTAAGGGAACCGGACAACATATTTTTCAGGTCTCTTACCATATCAAGACAGGATGTAGCATCCTTCAATGTCCTTTCCGCAAGAGGAAGAAGTCGTTCCCCACTCTCTGTAATCTGGACACTATGACTATCCCTGACAAACAATACAGTGTCTATTTCTTGTTCCAGTTGCCTAATCTGCTGAGACAGGGTGCTTTGCGTGACGAACAGGGCTTTCGCTGCTTCTGAAAAATTCAGAGTCTCTGCAGTTTTAACGAAATACTTAAGTTGTCTTAGTTCCATATTCTTGCTTAAAATTTCTATGACTTAATCATCTGCCGTCAATCCATCAGATCGGGATATTTCTTCAGAAAATCTTTCAATTGTCCGGGAGCATCAAACGGGATATTTCCCTTCATTTTTTTCATCACACGTAATTTCTCAATTGCTGACAATACGAATGCCAATGCCAAACAACCCCCAATAATAATTAAAGCTTCCATTTTTTATGTATTTAAAATTGATGCAGCAAAGGTATCGCCTTTCGCCAAACATAAAAAGGAACGGTTCGTGTTTGTTTCTATCGCCGCTATCGAAATTTCAAATCGTCACAAAAACACGTTAATATAATTAAAACGAGATGCTTTTTTTAAAAAAAACTGTACTTTTGCAAAGTAATAAAGAGAATCATTATATGGAAAATAACCAATTTGATGAAATAGATGAAAAGATTCTGCAAATGTTAGCGAAAGACGGAAGCATACCTTTTCAAGAAGTAGCCCGTGCGTGTGGAGTATCGGGTACAACCATTCATACCCGTGTAAAACGACTCACTTCATTAGGGGTTGTCCAAGGTTCAAAATATATCATCAATCCTGCAAAAATCGGTTATGATACCTGTGCTTATGTCGGGCTTATACTGAAAGACAATTCTCAATTTGAACAAATAGTCGCAGCTATCAAGTCCATCCCGGAAATCGTAGAGGTTCATTGCACGAATGAAGCTTATGATTTGTTTGTGAAAATTTACGCCCGAAACAACGAACATCTGTTCACATTGATTCAAACGCAGTTAAAACCTCTCGGATTGTCTCAGTCGAAAATTATAATTTCATTCAAGGTCGTGTACAATAAACAACTGACAATACTTCCTAAATAATTCAATCATTTCAAAATGCGTCTTAATCTATGAGCCACCAATTTGAAATAGCCAAGCAGATTGTTGAGGAAACTTGCCCTCATCGGAAATTGCAATTGGAAAACATACGTTTGTTTGCCAATGTCATTCAATGCAAGAAATATCACAAAGGGGATATTATTTTGGGTGAAGGTGAAGTATGCAACAACTTGTTATATATCGAACAAGGACTGCTACGACAGTATTACGTCAAGCACGGAAAAGATGTGACGGAGCATCTTTCATACGAAGGAAGCGGTGTTGTATGGTGCATTGAAAGTTATTTTCATCAGACACCCACACACTTGCTGATGGAAGCGCTGGAACCGAGTGTGGTGTGGGAAATTCCACGTGACTTGATGGAAGACATATCGGATAAGAATTGCGACATAGCCTATCTGTACAGACGTTTTTTCGAGGATTCCCTGATACTTTCACAGGTGAAAGCGGATATGCTCCGCTTCGAATCGGCAAAGGAAAGATATTCAAGACTGATGCAACTCTTCCCGGAAATCGTCAAGAGAGCACCTCTCACGTACATCGCTTCTTATCTTCAAATGTCCCTAGAAACATTGAGCAGAGTCCGTTCATCGATGACATAAACCAAACAAGGAGGGTATGTTTATACCCTCCTTGTTTAAAATTCAGAACCAAAGTTCAGTAAGCTATAGTTTTGTTCTGTGCCAAGAAATCAGAGGTACTCTTTATATAAGGATTCAATCCTTTGTCTCGCACTTGACTATTCAATATACGCAAATACTTTTTGTATTGAGCTTCACTTAATGTACTTTTCATCAGTTTCAAGCTGCCATATACGGCTTCATTCAAGTATTTGACCTGTCGTTCACCCTTAGAATACTTGGCGCTATTCATTTTGTCAGCAAAGAAGTCAATAGCATTGACTACATTATCGTATTGATTGGAATTCAACTCTAAGTATCGGGCCAATTCAGGAAGATGCATTTTCAGATTCCAATCAGTGATTTCCAATTTCTTCTGTGAGAAACATACGGTTGACAAACTTAAAACCGCAAATACGGATACAAAAAATCTTTTCATACCTAAATAAATTTGCTCTCTTTTTGACAAAAGAGAAAGTAAATACCTATTGATGATTGCCTATGTTTGTTGTTAAATCGTTATCCTTCTGAATTAATCGTTTTGTTTTTTTATAGGATTCATACCCGTTGGGCACCAAAAGTTTATTTTACTACAATTATTAGTAGTATTCAAGTCCGCAGAATGACCTGCAAATACAGCCTTCATAAAATCTACAATCTTTTTCATACTTCTAATTTTTTGTTCTTCCTATTGAAAATTTTGGTTAATAATCTCCACTGCTTAAAGATGTTATTTTGCTTTTACATAGGCAATCATCCTTTTCTAATTATAGCAAAACACTCCTTTACACATCTTTTTAATATCATTACACCTTTTTACCTTACTCTTTTATTATCTCTTGTTTTACGATGCAAAGATATGGTAAAAGGAAATGAAGAGAATCAAAACAATGGCAAAAAATGAAGATTATGCCCATTTATTTGATAAATGTCAAAAACTATACTAAAATCTGGATTTGTTCTTGAACGTAGAAAAATAAAATACGGAAGGAAACTTGAGTCGTATGCACTGCAAGTTTCCTTCTATAGATGTATATATTTGATAATACATATCAATCGTTGATATGGCGTACTCTACTATCTGCCCTGAGCGCCCAAGCCGCCTTTCTCGCTGAGTATATACTGGCGGTCAGTGGCGGAACAGCGGTACTTTAACCGGAAAGTGTAAAATAGGTTGGTCAATGACCCAGGACGAAACAGCAAGCCGGCTTCTTCACTTTCATATTGGTATGGCTTAGCAAGTTGTGAAAATATTTTACTATATTCTAATACTACGAATGCGTTGAGCTGCTACAACATCTTTTTTTTCAATATTTTCTACATCGTGATTTTGTTCCTGTCCTTCACTCACGGGAGTAGCTGGGGCAAGCTCTAACTGAATCTTACGGTCGAGGGCAGAAAGTTCGGTCCTCAGCTGCTTCAGTTCATCTTCCTTTTTCCATATTTTCCCTGTCAGTTCCTGAAGTTGCGGAATATCCTTTGCCAAAGCCTCATTCTTCTCTTTCCGTTGGGCTATGATACCCGGTATCTTCTCCAACGCATTGAGGAAGTTGGTTGCAGCAGCCTTCGGATCGGCCATTGCCAGATGTCCGTTGTTGAAGGTGTATTTGTAATGACCCTCAATCACGAAACGGTTGTCAATGGTTGCCAACCCGCTTGCGAGCGATGTC
>JAEIGA010018556.1_pt1 | contig 10602 bp, 9 predicted proteins | sample 9270691 | NCBI WGS metagenome assembly JAEIGA01 (sample SAMN17057246, study PRJNA624740) | gut metagenome | biome: biome; isolation source: fecal sample | host: Bos grunniens | place: China: Xizang | collected 2019 | reverse complement strand
CTCGGTTGTATTCCCCGGGGGTTCGGGTATCCAGCAGGGTAACACTTCCATCCCGGGGCAGTTTTTCAGCATCCGCCAGATGCCACTGCTTCAGTCCTCTGGAGATGTTGTCGATCATAAAGCCTGCCATATTCACAGGATCCTTCGCAGAAGAATAAGGCGGCGCATAGGTAAGATCCAGATCCTTCAGCCCAGTTGCTTTCATCCCGGCGTGGATGGCGGTTGCCAGCACATCGATGCGCTTATCCACACCGTCGTAGCCTACAATTTGGGCACCAAGAAGCCGATAGGTTTCCTTTTCAAAAACAACCTTCATGGTCATCAGCTTGCCGCCGGGGTAGTAACCTGCATGGCTCATGGGCGAGAGAATGACTGTGTCCACATCCAATCCGGATTTCCGGGCGTTGGTCTCGTTGATGCCGGTGGTAGCTGCAGTCATGTCAAAGACTTTAATAACACTGCTGCCCTGACTGCCTAAGTACCGGCTGTCACCACCGCAGATATTGTCTGCCGCAATTCTTCCCTGCTTATTGGCGGGGCCAGCCAGCGCGATCAGCGCATCGTGACCTGTGACATAGTGCTTCACCTGCACTGCATCGCCAACAGCATAAATGTCGGGAATCGAAGTCTCCATCCGGTCATTGACCAGAATGCTGCCCTTCATGCCCAGCGCCAGTCCGGCTTCTTTGGCAAGGCCGGATTCCGGGGTGACACCGATGGCCAGAACCACCATATCTGCATGGATAGGCCCGCTGTCCTTCAGCAGCACATCCACGCCGACCTCATGCTCCACAAAGCCTTCCACGCTGTATCCCAGGGCCAGCTTCACACCATGCTTGCGGACTTCGCTGTGAATAAAGGAGGCCATATCGGCATCAAAGGGATTCATCAGCTGTTTAGGCCGCTGCACAATGGTCACATCCAGGCCCAGATGGCGCAGATTCTCCGCCACTTCCAGACCGATGAAGCCGCCGCCCACCATCACTGCTGACTTAGGCTTTTGCTGATCCACAAAATCTCTGATCCGGAAGGTATCCTCCACGGTACGAAGTGTAAACAGCTTGCTGCTCTCCATTCCCGGCAAAGCCGGCCAGAGGGGTTTTGCGCCGGGAGAAAGCAGCAGTTTGTCGTAGCTTTCTTCAAATTCTGCACCAGATTTCAGGCTTTTTACAGAAACGGTCTTTCTGTCCGGATGAATGGCTGTTACTTCATGATGTACCTTCATATGGATACGGAACCGCTGCCAGAAACTTTCAGGGGTCTGTAAGGTAAGATCTTCGGGATCTTCGATCACGCCTCCAATATAGTAAGGCAGACCGCAGTTGGCATAGGAAATGAAGCCTGACCGCTCGAAGACTACGATCTCAGCCTGCTCGTCCAGCCTGCGGATTCTTGCTGCCGCAGTGGCGCCTCCTGCTACGCCGCCTACAATCACAACTTTCATAGTCACTCCACCTTTCCGGAATATGCGGCAATGTCGCCGATGCTGCGGACGTTGGTATAGCCCATATGTTTCGTCTGCTCCGTGCGCCGGAGTAGCAGTACGCATACAGGACGGTATCTTTATTTTCGGTTATTTCTTCTACTTTGTCAAGCTGCTGCAGCGGCACATTTTGACTGCCGGGGATATGCTTATCCGCAAATTCTGACCGTGTGCGCACATCCAGGATGATATATCCGGATTCTGCTTCCATCATAGTTATGGCCTCGTCCATGCTGATCTGGCGGTAACTCGCGGTCTCTTTAGGAGCAGAACATCCCGCCAGCAAAATCGACACCACCCCACTGACCACCTATCGGAACAATCCGGATGGAGTTATTAAGGTAGCAGTTGAACCGCTAAAAGTTCGATTGAAATTCTGATTTCGTTTCTGCCATAATATTGGCAGAGAGTGCATTTTCAGTAATCACCCATAAGTACAAAAGACCGGAATTGGATTTTTCCAATTCCGGCTTGTTTTATTTTGTTAGTTCATAACTCATATCCGCCAGAAAACGGATCTTCTCATCGTCCACCGTCCCATCCAACGCCACGGTCAGCCAATGAGCCTTATTCATATGCCAGCTGGGGAAAATGCCTGGCTCCATTCGGAAAGAGCCAATCAGTCTGGTATCGCATTTCAGATTCACGACACTGATTTCACCCTCGACGGGAAGTTTCAGATTCTTTCTGGGAATATCCATGATCACAGCAAACCACTTCCGGTTCCCATCGTGCCGGAACACCAGAAAGTTTGGATACCGGGAGAAAAGATTCTCTCCGGTGGTACCGTAGGTTTCCGTCAGGTAGGCGGCTAATTCCTGTCTGTTCATCCTTTTACATTCTCTTCTTTCCATGCCAAGGCAAGATACAGGGCATATCCGCCTGCGATCACAGCAAGCAGAACACCAGAAAGGATCTGCCGCTGGGGTGTCATAACGGCTTCGTTGGCAAAGGCGCTCAGTCCATTGAAAACGCTATGTACAATGATGCAGGGCATCAGGCTCCCGGTTCTGCAATAGATCATCACGAAGGCAAAGCCGATGGCCACCGCATACATGACCTGCAGTAGATTCGGCAGCAAGTCTGCACCGGAACCATTGATCAGATTCACAACATGTCCGATTCCAAAGGTCAAACTGGAAACAATAATTGCAGATTTCACGCCATCCTTAGCCATTGCCTGAAACAAAAGGCCCCGGAAGATCACCTCCTCAAGAAAACCGACACAGAACATGGACAGGATAAACAGCACCGTTTCCAGCGGTGACTGGTTCATCGCACCACCGTACCACAAATTGGCTGTCAGCAGAACAAGGAGCGGAATGTAATAGAGCATCTTCGCAGCGGGAAGCTTAGACTTGCAAAGGCCGTATTTTTCGATCAGACCGTTCTTTCGGACAAAGAAATACAGGATTGCGGACATGGCAATCAGGATCGGTAACGTCACGATCTTGTCAATGCCCAAATCTGCCGAAATATTATCGCCTGTGGACGCAAGTACCACATAGGCAATGATCCATGCCATCGCAAACCAGAGTTCGCTTTTCTCATACAGTTTTTTCAACATATCCTTCACTCCCTGATTGTTATGACTTCCAATATAGTCACAGCTCTGTTGATGGCAACGATTTTCTTGCCCCTTCCTGTGACCGGAATCAACGTATATTCTTTGCACTCTGATATTAAATGAATATGTGCGCCGGCGCAAACAGCAGTGCCGCGATAGTCAGCAGAACCGATTTGCTCGTGATAGCACAACCTCCAAACCTAACTTTCTGTTTTCATTTTAACTTATGGAATGTTAAAAGTAAATAAGAATTTTGTGAACCTTTCAACCTGCAACGCCTGACGCGTTCACCAGACCCAATTTCTAATTCCGTAGTTGTTCTAAAGAGGACTTTTTATGGTTCTATCGGTTTCTGTAACTATGCTATCACACTAATGGTACAGTATTCCGGATACAAGCGCATTTCCAGTGAAATATTTACAGATGATTCGTTTTCCGAACCAACAAATACTTAAATTAACCCAAATGTGGACACCGAAGAGAACGCGATTTCCCAACATGTATTGTCATTTTCCGGTTTTTATTGTAGAATAGCATCAAGGAGGAATGTGATATGGCAAAGAGTCAAAAGATGTTCATCTGCAAGAAATGCGGTCGTCCGTTTACCAAGTGGATCGGCGGGATCATTCTGACGCCGGCGGAAAAACGTTTTCTCCGGAATCCGGTCTGTGACACGTGCAAAGCAGAGGCCAATTCTGCCGGCAGCACAAACTCCCCGGAAAGCAAATGAGGGAGGTTGTCGGTAATGAAGGTTGTTAAGCTTCTCAAGAACGAACTGTATCCCACCTATCAGCTACACGCCTATATGGCGAACAAGAAAACGGATCCCCGGGACGGTCTGCGGCTGGGTGCGCTGATCGCCATGCAATGGCTGCGCAGCCGCCTTGGCGATGCGGCACCGGAACGCCTGTTGCAGGTGCCGGAACCATCGGATTTTCGGAATGCGGACGATCGCTGTCTGTTTTCAATCCACATCAACTCCGGTTTTGTGGTGGACATCGTTTCCCTTCCGAAGCAGGGAATCTGGACCCTTCAGGTCACAGAACCGGACTTAGGCTCCGACCCCGGAAATCCAGAGCAGGATCGGTTGGCTGTTCCCGGTCGGATCATGAAAACCAATGTAGGCTTCCGCATCTCCGGCAGCGAGCTGGAATGCGGTTTTATGACCGTCATCTCTGACCCGAAAGGTACCGCCCAAAAAGCACCGGTCTACCGCCTTGCCATGATTCGGGCTCTCATCGACCACCCCGACTTTGGTTTGAAGCAGATCACACCCCTCATTCAGGACTCCACTCCCATCACCACGGCAGAGCAACTGAAATTCCTGCTCTCCCTCTGGCGCAGAGAGGACAACCAGATGCCCTGTGTCATCTTTACCCATCTGGTAGCCGAGGAAGCCTTGGCATTACCGCCCTTGCCCACCTCGCCAATGGCACCAATTCCTCTGATCAAGGACATCCCGCCGGTCAAGCGCACCGTTTCAACCGCCCCAGACTATGACCACAGCCGGTTTGCCCGGTCCTGCACTTCCTTCTGCCGGGTGTATCTGCTGTCGGGCGATCTGCTTGACCGATTGAAGTCTGCAATCAAGCATGACATCCAGCCGGGAGATATTGTGATTCTCGACCCGCCACTGAACAAATGCAAGATCCGTACCATCCCCTACAAGCGCAGCTCTCAGCGTCGGACAGAAACACTATCCAACCTGAAACAGGAAATGCTCACTTTCCCCAGAGAAAAGGGAATGGATTTCGGACAGATTATCTTTCTGTCCGCTGCCCGGGAGGGTCTGATCCACGCAACCCGTGAAGCTGTGGAGCAATCCCAGCAGGTATCCACCCAGTGGCAGCAACATCTGGCGCAGCTTGAAAGCCAATGGAAAGCCTCGCTGGACGAAAAAGAAACCCAATATCAAGCACTTTCCGACCAATTGGATCGCTCCAAGCGCTATATCTACAAGCTGGAAATGGAAAAGGCACAGCTACAACAGGAAATCGTAAGCCAAAAAGAAGAAAACGAGCGCAAGCTCCGCCAGCAGGACGAATATATTGCCTACCTGTGCAGAAAAATCGACCGTCCCACGGAACATAGTGACGTGGCTGCATGGGCAGCGCAGAACTTCCCCGGTAAACTCCTCATGCACGACAGAGCCATATCCCTTCTGGCGGACAAATCTGCCAAAAATGTGGATGTCGGACTGATCTGCGATGCGCTGGACTTTCTTGCCACGGACTACTGGGATCTGCGATACGCCCAGATTTCCAAGGATGAAATGTACAGCCGCTGCTCCAAGAAATACGGTCGTCCCTTTGAAATCAGCCCCATCGGCTCCACTACTATCACCTACACCCCTACCCAGTACCGCATCAAATATTACCCCGGTCACAACGGAAAACCTGTCGACAGTGACCTCGACTGGCACCTGAAGGTCGGAAACGACCCCGAAAACCTGCTTCGAATCTACTTCCTCCACGATGACAGTAAAAAGCTGCTGGTTATCGGCTCTTTGCCCAAGCACCTGCGTGCGGTATCTATCAAATAAACTGCAAACGCCCTCCCAAATTGTCGGGAGGGCGTTCATTGTATCCGTTTTATTGGACGCATCGCAAGATATAATCCTATTACAAAGAAAAAACAACTCTTCAGGAGGAATCATTATGAGCTCTTATTATGACATCAAGGAACACCTGATCGTGAAGGATCGGCAGCCCAGCGAATTTATCACCCCAAAGGATGATGTCGTCGGCATCATGCACTACCAGCTTTCTTTGCTGGGCGCGCTGATGCTGCAGGAAATCGCTTATGTTGACGAGCTTACGCTCAACGCTGATGGCAAGACCTACGCCTTCTCCGGGAGAGATGTCACGCCGGAGTTTGGCGAGCTGATGCGGGCTCTGAATACCGCCCGAAATCTGGAGCTTACGATGCATTACGATTTTACCACCTACGGCATGAACGGTGTCAGTCAGTCTGCCGGTCCCCGAACCATGATGCGATGGTTCGACGAACTGAAGGACGAGGAAATGGACGGCATCTTCTACTGCGCATGGTGCAAGGTCGACTGCAACGGCGATGCCGGAAATCTGTACGCCTACGGCAATCACGATGGCACTTTCCACCGCGGAGAGATCACAGCAAAGCCCGTCTCCGCCTATCCTGTCGGAAAGTGGTACGCCGACACAGATGTGGTCGTCGACATGGACGGACTTTCGCCCGAACAGGTACAGCGAATTATTGCGATCTGCCGCGAGCTGAATCAGCTTACCGAGTTCCCTGAGGATGGGCAGCAGCTCTCCATTTCCTGCATTCCGATGTCTTACGGAAACCCCATCGATTTCTCTGAGGACGGCGTTTCCTACTACATGAACGACGCTTGTCTGAAGACTCCGGAGGATATTGCGCGCCTGCTTTCTCTGTACGCAGAGCTTTCCGAAGTGACCGATGGTGGGTGCGGTTGCATCGGAGAGTATGTGGATCTCTCCACCCCCAATGCCCGTCTCATGCACATCGACCACAACGCAGAGGGTCTCGCCCGCATCAAAGTTACGGCCGTCTGATGCTCTTATATGACACCAAGCCGGAAGGTTCCCCCTTCCGGCTTGATACCATTTTGCCGCATATGCACCTTATTTTCTCAAAATCTCCTCCATGGCCTTGCTCTTGTCCAGTCCATCCACCAGCTTGTCGAGATACCGAATATTCTGCATCAACGGGTCTTTAATCAGCTCCACTTTGACACCGCAGATACTGCCCTTGATCAGCTTGCGGATGGGATTCAGGGCCGGAGCGTTGCGGAAGAAATCCCCGTAGGTCGTATCGCTTACCAGCAGTCCTTCGATCTGCTCATGGGTGTAACCTGTGAGTCAGGCAGTCACTTCCAGAACTTCTTCTCTGGTTCTGCCTTGGCGATGAGCATGGGGTAGACCTTTGCAAAGAACATTGCAAATACCTTTTCGTTGTCCATAATGCCACCTCTTTTTTGTTTTCTGATTGGATTATATCACAGCATCTTGCCACCCACAAGCACTGTCTGACCACGAATTTAAATTGATGGCATAACTCAGCCGGGCGGGCACTTTAAGGGTATTCAAGAAATCAGCATTCAGATCCCGCCAAATGAAAAGTCCCCCCTGAATTGTGGTATGCGCCACAGTTCAGGGGGAATTTTTTGTTGAAAGTGGAATGTAACACACGTCGTATCGCAGTCGCCAAACCCATACAGGGTCGATTCTCCAAGCATGACCTTCTATTGCCATATTAGAGGTATCAATTCCTTATACAGGTTAAGGTAGCTGGGGCTGCATCAGAATCCTGCAAGATCGCAATTAGTATCAATCCCTTATATAGGTTAAGGTAGTTGGCAACCTGAAGGTTACCATAACTATCCGATAGTATCAATCCCTTATAGGTTAAGGTAGAGGAGTGAGAAAATGGCAGCACGTGTACTTACCTTAGAAGTATCAATCCCTTATATAGGTTAAGGTAGTGTCTTCAACAAGGCATATTTTTTCGAAATATAATGTATCAATCCCTTATATAGGTTAAGGTAGAACAACATTTTGTGTTGTAAGTCTAATATACACCATACATATAGTAATGTCAACAATTATTTCACAATTGGTTTTCCGTATATTTCGTCAATCAAACTATATTTTTACACAAACACAGAAGGAATGCTTATAATTCATACACCAAAAATTGGATTGCCGAAATAATTAACCTGTTGTTCAGAGAAATTACCTTCCCACGATTTTCAGGAAAGAGCCATTGCCCACCTTGATCTCAAAGGCAGCACCGTGTTTATCAACAAAAGCACAGCAGTTCATCAATCACAACTCCACTGCGAGCCCCATAGCCAAAAACTCCGAACCGTGTGTGAAGTGACCCCAAAAAGTTAGACAAATATTTCTAACTCAAATTGTTCAAACAGCCAAGAGGGCTTGCTGTCTGTGTAAAGCAGGCGGCAAGCCCTTTAATCTTGCCTTGATACGCCTGTTGTTGTAGTAATCAATATAGTCAATCAGTTCCGCTTTGAAGTGTTCCATGGAATCAAATTCTTGCAGGTAAAGTAGCTCGCTTTTAAGATGACCAAAGAAGTTTTCCATCACAGAGTTGTCGTAGCAATTACCCTTCCGGCTCATACTTTGCTTAATTCCTTTCTCAACCAACATCCGACGATACTGTTTATGCTGGTAGTGCCAACCTTGGTCTGAATGCAGCATCAATCCTATATTATCCGGTAAGTTGAGGAATGCCTGTTCCAACATTGTTGTAACCATTTCCAGGTTTGGACTATCAGATATCGTGTAAGTCACGATATCTCCGCTGTATAAATCAAGAATTGGAGAGAAGTAAAGTTTTTGTCCAAACAAGCGGAACTGTGTTACATCCGTTACCCACTTTTGATTTGGTTTTTCCGCACGGAACTCACGATTTAACTCGTTATCCGCAATTTTACCTACTTCACCCTTGTAAGACCGGTATTTCTTCATCCGAACACGGCATATAAGTCCTAATTCCTTCATTAGCCGCTGTACCGTCTTATGATTTAGAGAGAATCCACGGTTGTGCAGCTCATACGTGATGCGGCGATAACCGTATCTGCCCTTATTATCGTGGAATATAGTCTGTATTTCCTCCTTGGCATGGGCATACTTATCCGTTGATTCTTCCCTTTTGCGATGATAATAGTATGTTGCTTTCGGCAGTTGAGCGATTTCCAGCAGGATTGCCAGATCATGTTCTCGCCTTAGTTCCTGGATCACCTTTGTTTTTTGCTTTGGTGTCGCTCTTCTTCCAAAACCAAGGCTTGCAATTTTTTTAGGTATGCGTTCTCTGCTCGTAACCGTTGGACTTCCTTCAGCAGATCATCTTCCACCTTTTTAGGAAATTTCGCAGGACGGCCTGTGCTGCCACGGCCCCGACGCTCTATTGCCAAACCTTCAGGACCTTCTGCAAGATAGATGCGTTCCCACTTCTGGATCCGTCCGTGTGGAACATCATAGTGCCGTTCTGCTTCGTTGTAAGCCATATGACCCTCACGTACAGCCTCCACTACCATTTGCTTAAATTCAGGTGTATATCGCTTGTTAGGTACTCCTTTAGGCATAGAAAAACACCCCATTTCTTAGTACAAGTATTATACCATACTTGTCTAACAAATGGGGTGCAGTTCAGATGAGCGGTGCTTTTTGTATCTGTGTGTAGATATATTTTGATGACGGTGCCGTAGTTAGCTGACATGATCTGATTTTTTTAAAATAATCTGCAACCAAATTAAAACCGCGGTGCCCTTTATTATCAGAAGGCCACAAGAAACATGTGGCGAGACGAAGGTTAAGCTGTATATATTTTTTTAAAAGGAGAAGACAACAATGGAAAAAGGAAAATCTGAATATGTATTTCAATTCGCTTGCGCGCCCGAGCAAGTGGACACCCTGATCCAGGGCTGGCTGCAAGCGAATCAGTTCAGCTTTCAGAACAAGTACGGCGAGGATATGTACTACTACAACGATCCGTGGAACGGTAACCGGGGGTTCCAGTATGCCATCAACGGTAATGTGCTTGCCATTTACGCATGGACGATCGGCGTTGGTAAGCAGTTTTACCAGATTGAAAAAGGCTTTGCAGGCCGTATGCCGGCGGAGGCCTATAAACAGGTTCTCAGCAGGTTGTTTACAGCCATCAACCAGCTCAGCACCGCTGCACCGATGCAGCAGGTGGCCCAAACTCAGGCGCAGCAGGATGTCCGGCCCCGGGAGCCCCAGCCTCAGGTGCAGATGGTGGGACAGATGGTCGACAATATGAATCAGGAAATGGATAAAAAAGCAGAAACATGCTGCGAGATCGGTTTCTGGTTGTCCCTTGTGGGACTGTTGATATCTTTTGCGGGGATTTCGTACGGTGCAATCGTGTATATTTTGATCTTCTATTTGGGAAGCCAGGGTCTGAATACCAGAAAACGGGGAAAGGCGATTGCGTCCATTGTGATGTCGGCGCTGTCCATTGTGATTTCTGTCGCTGGTTTGTTATTAAATATCTGAGTTTTTCGCGTTACGATAGGAGGGGGAAACTGTGTCGTTCGATGAATTGTTGATGGTCCTGTTTTGCTTCATTCCGATCTATGCGTTGTACAGCATGGGGCTATATACCATTGGCAAACGCAGAAAGATACCCGGTACGTGGCTCGCATGGATTCCTATGATAAACGGTGTGTTGGTAGGGGCCATTGCGGATGATTACACGAAAGCCAAGACAGGCAAAAGAGGAAAACTCCGCTGGGGAACAGGAATCTTGAGCGCCCTGATGGCAGGTTCGGTGACGGCGGGACTGTCCCTGTTAGAATTTACGTTGACAGGTAGTCTGGTTTGGGGGGCTGTGCTGCTGGGAACCTTGGGCTATGCGGGCTTGAATGATGGAGGAATGACTGTGACCCTTGTCATTTGTTGGGTAGTTGGCATTTTTCTGCTGCTGGCGTTTATCCCGATCTCGGTTGCCCGGTTGGTGCTTACGATCATCGCACGCAGGGATTTGTACCGTTCCTGCTGCCCGG
>JAEIGA010018555.1_pt1 | contig 10604 bp, 11 predicted proteins | sample 9270691 | NCBI WGS metagenome assembly JAEIGA01 (sample SAMN17057246, study PRJNA624740) | gut metagenome | biome: biome; isolation source: fecal sample | host: Bos grunniens | place: China: Xizang | collected 2019 | reverse complement strand
AGACCGGGCAATACTCTACAAGTGAAGAGGTGCTCGAAAAGATAGCTCACCTTCACCCAATAGTTGGCAAGGTGCTTGAGCATCGTCAGCTCCGAAAGTTGCTTAGCACATATCTCAACGCATTGCCTAATACGATTAATCCAAGTACGGGAAAGATACATACGACTTATAATCAGACGGTTACAGCGACAGGTCGCCTATCATCGACCGAGCCAAACCTTCAAAACATACCGGTCAGAGACGATGTCGGTCGCGAGATACGACGAGCGTTTATTGCCGACGAGGGACATTTGTTCTTGTCAGCTGACTATTCGCAGATTGAACTTCGTCTTGTGGCAGACCTTGCAGCCGATGAGGTGATGCTTGATGCCTTTGCCAACGATAAGGACATCCATGCCATTACGGCGGCTAAAATCTATAAAGTGCCATTGGAAGAGGTGACTGCGACACAGCGTCGCAATGCCAAGACAGCCAATTTCGGTATTCTCTACGGTATCTCTGCATTCGGATTGGCATCGCGACTATCGATTCCGCGTGCAGAGGCTAAACAACTCATTGACGGCTACTTCGCTACATTCCCGACAGTGCAGACCTATATGAATGAGGCGATTGAGAAGGCGCGTGAGAAAGGCTATGTGACTACCATCATGGGACGCAAACGTATGCTTCCCGACATCAATAGTCGCAATGCCGTGGTGCGTGGATATGCCGAACGAAATGCCATCAACGCACCTATCCAAGGCTCTGCAGCCGATATTATCAAGGTGGCTATGGTCAGCATTTTCAATGAGATGACTGAACGCAATCTGAAGTCGAAGATGATTATGCAAGTGCATGACGAACTCAACTTCGATGTCGCTGCCGACGAACTCGATGTGATGCGCGAACTTGTCAGCCGCAACATGGAGGCTGCCTATAGCGGTCGCGTGCGCCTGACTGCTTCTTGTGGTGTCGGACCTAATTGGTTGACAGCTCATTGACAAGGTGTGTGAGATTTTAAACATTTGAAATTCAATAAGTTGAGATATATGAAAATCGCAATAATAGGTGCCGGAAATATGGGCGGAGCCATCGCAAGAGGTTTGGCTTCGCTTGGTCAAGACATGGAGCTTGCCGTCGCCAATCCAAGTCAGCCTAAACTGGAGGCTTTGAGAGAGTATTCTTCTAAAATTCAGACCTTTACCGATAATGCTGAGGCGGCAAATGGAGCTGATATGCTGATTCTTGCTGTCAAACCGTGGCTCATAGAGAAGGTGCTTCGCGAGATTGATGCCGAGGTCGACCTGTCGTCGACAATGATAGTGTCGGTCGCTGCCGGAGTGTCGCTCGACGACTTGGCGAGCTTTATGACCGAGGGAGAGAAGCGTGCAATCTTTATCGCTATGCCCAACACGGCTATCGCTGTGCGTCAGAGCATGACCTTCGTCTGTCACAACGCTAATGCGACGGCGGAGCAGGTGGCAATGGTCAAGACGGTGTTTGATGCGATGGGGCAATCGGCTGTGATAGAGGAGCGACAGATGACTGCTGCGACTGCTCTTTGCTCATGTGGCATCGCTTTTGCGATGAGATATGTGCGTGCCGCGACAGAGGGTGGTGTGGAGCTCGGAATATATGCCCACCAAGCCAAGGACTATGTGCTGCAGACACTCCGAGGAGCAGTCGAGTTGTTGGAAGCTACCGGCAATCACCCCGAAGCAGAGATTGACCGCGTGACAACTCCGGGTGGCATCACAATACGAGGCTTGAACGCTATGGAGGCGCATGGATTCACTAACGCAGTCATTCAAGGACTCAAAGCGTCTAAATAACGCATTGAGCAATAGATAATTATGGATAATTTTGCGGCGATAGACTTTGAGACAGCCAACGGCCACCCCACGAGTGTGTGTAGCGTGGGTGTCGTGGTGGTGCGTGACGGGCAAATCGTGGATACGTTCTACTCGTTGATACACCCCGAGCCGGACTACTATCTGCGTATGAATAGTCGCGTGCATGGTCTGACTGCCGTCGATACGGAAGACGCTCCGGTCTTTTCGGAAGTGTGGCGACAGATAGAGCCACTTATTGAGGGCTTGCCACTCGTGGCACACAACAAGGCGTTTGATGAGAGATGCTTGAAAGCCGTGTTTCGATGCTATCAGATGGACTATCCCGACTACGAATTTCACTGCACTTTACAAGCATCACGCCGTGAGTTGAATGGGCGAGTTTGCAATCATCAACTGCACACCGTGGCAGCATATTGCGGCTACAATCTCGAGCATCATCACCATGCATTGGCAGATGCTGAGGCTTGTGCTTATATCGCCATGGAGTTGCTGTAAGTGATTGGGTATTAGTAGAATATAAAAAACAAAAAGATATGGCAGATAATTTTTTGGAGCGACAGCAAGAAGAGTTTCAGCGACTCAAGTCATCGGGTGGCGAGGCTCGTCGTCGTCGCTGGCTGAAGCAATTGAAAGCTCATCAGGAGCGACTCAAGGCGCAAGCTGCAGAGGCAGAGTCTTCGCAATCATCAGAGGAGGCGAACAATCTCTGATATCAAAGCGTTGTAAATCAATAGTATAAACACAATAAAGACAGATTTAATCATGAAAATAGGAGATAAAGCGCCCGAAGTGTTGGGCATAGATGCTAATGGCAACGAGGTGAAACTTTCGAATTTCGCCGGCAGAAAAGTGATATTGTATTTCTATCCGAAGGATAACACACCGGGTTGCACGGCTCAAGCATGTAGTCTGCGCGACAGTTATGCAGAGCTGCAAGCTGCAGGCTATGAGGTGATTGGCGTAAGCAAAGATAGTGCGGCATCACACACCAAATTTGCCCAAAAGCATGAACTTCCGTTCACACTCATCGCTGACACCGACAAGACACTCAACGAGGCGTTAGGAGTGTGGCGTGAGAAGAAGATGTGTGGCAAGGTGGGTATGGGCACAGTGCGCACAACATTTATCATCGACGAGCAGGGTGTCATCGCCGATATCATCGAGAAGGTTAACACCAAAGAACACTCTAAGCAAATATTAGAGAAGTAGAAATACCGACATCGAGTGAATAGTTGAGAAAAATATGCTAACTTTGCAGAGTTTTTCCGATTAATCAGTTGATGCATTGTGAATACAATTGAAAATCAAAGGTTTAATAGGGTGACGTGGTTGCGAAATGCAATCACGTTGCTGTTGTTTATTGTGGTGTCGACGGGTGTCGGTTGCAATGCCGATACTCGACACGATGCACATGCCGACCAAGATGTCATCTTGCTTGGTGATTCCAACACCTGGCTCGGTGGCGACGATTGCACAGGAGTGAAGGGCTGGGGCAAGTGGTTTGCCGAGGAGTATCGCCCGGGCTCAATACGTAGCTATGCTCGCAGTGGTGCGACATGGACCAATACGGTCAACACAGTGGCCGACACCCGAGAATATAGCGAAGTGCTTGGCGACAACAATGTGATATACAATCAAGTGATGCGACTGGTCGAAGACTTTGAGACCGACAAAGTTGCAGAGCCGGAGTTGGTGATAATCTCTGCCGGGACCAACGATGCGTGGTTTGTCAACCGACGACCGAGAGCTATGGAGTCGCACGATGCCGACTGTCTGTCGACTCTCGATTTGGCAGGGGCAAAGCCGTCGGAGGTGCTGACGATGCAAGAGTCTGTGGTGATGTGTTGTGGACTGTTGCGTCAACGATTTCCGCAGGCGAAGATAGTATTGCTCACGCCTATGCAGACTGTCAAGGTCAGTGACGAGCAGATCGAACGAGCCGGCGACCTTATTGAAATCAGTGGTAAGGCGCTCGGTTGCGGCGTTATTCGTCTCGACAAGGACAGCTGCGTGCGAAGCAAAGATGAGAGCGTCAAGAAGGTTTACACCTATGATGGTACTCACACATCGGAGCAAGGTGCCGAATGCAATGGTCGACTTGTGGCCCGCAGGGTGTGCGAAATGATTTGTCAATTAGATAATTAGCTTTAAATATAAATGGTATTTTCCGATCTGTTTTTCTTGTTTGTCTTTATTCCGCTCTTTGCGTTGTGCTATATGGTGGCAATGTGGGCGGACCGCAGACTTTCCACATCTCGTCTGCAGCGTGGCAACGCTCTGAAAAACATGGTGCTGGTCATCTTTTCACTCATCTTTTATGCGTGGGGAGAGCCGGTCTATGTCTTTCTGATGCTCGGGTGTGTCTTTATCAACTACCTGTCGGGACTGCTTATCAGTCGCACTGAGGGACGCAATCGCCGACTTTCGTTGCTCTTGGGGCTTGTCGGCAACCTCTTGATACTCGGTGTCTTTAAGTATGCCGGATTTTTTGCCCGCCTGCTTTGCGATGTGGGTATCCAAGTGCCGATTCCGCAGATTTCGTTGCCTATCGGTATCAGTTTCTACATCTTTCAGTCGATATCCTATCTGATGGATGTCTATCGTCAGGACTCGCCGGTGCAACGCCGATTTGTCGACTTGTTGCTCTATATCTCAATGTTCCCACAACTTGTGGCAGGACCGATTGTGCGCTATGGCACTGTGGCTGAAGAGATTCACAACCGTAGTGTCGACATCAAAGATGTGTCCGAGGGTATCTATCGTTTCCTTATAGGTCTGGGTAAGAAGGTGATAATAGCCAATCAGTTTTCGGAAATTGTCGACCAATTTTTTGTCGATGGATTGGCATCGCTGTCGACACCGGGAGCATGGATAGGTGTCTTGGCATTCACGATGCAGATCTACTTCGACTTCTCCGGCTATAGCGACATGGCGATTGGTATGGGCCGATGCTTGGGCTTCCATTTCAACGAAAACTTTGACCACCCTTACTGCTGCCGCTCGATTACGGAGTTTTGGCGTCGTTGGCACATGTCGCTCGGAAGTTTTTTCCGTGACTATGTCTACATACCACTCGGCGGCAATCGTCGCCACCAATCGCTTAACATCTTGGTGGTGTGGTTCTTGACCGGTATGTGGCACGGTGCGAGCTGGAACTTTATCATTTGGGGTGTCTATTTCGGTGTGATAGTCATGCTTGAAAAGTACACGCTGCTTCGAGTCAAGGAACGCATTCCGGCTGTCGTGTTGCACATCTATAGCTTGCTACTTGTCGTGGCCGGGTGGGGCATCTTCTATTTCGAAGACTTCTCATCGATGATGCACTTCTTCTCTGCGTTCTTTGGTAACGCTACAACGGAGGCCGACATTGTCGAACTCAATGCTTTGACCGACAATTTCTGGTTGTGGACCGGGGCTGTGTTGTTTGCTATGCCGTTGCGTCGATGGGTGGCTGCGCAAGTCGACCGCTTATTGCCCGGAGAGAATGCGGCCAAGGCTGTGCTCTTTACCTCTTCAAAGATAGTGCTGTCGGTCGTGCTGCTGACACTCAGCATCGCTTTGCTGGTAGGCGCCACTAATAACGCATTTATTTATACACGCTTCTAACCCATGACAGAGATGAAGAAAGCATATCACATACTATATGTTGCGGTCGTAGTCGCAATTTTTGCCGGCTTCACCATAGTTTTCGATACGTTTCCGCGTAGCACGTTCTCGGAACTTGAGAAGCGTGATTTGGCTACATTCCCTGAGTTCAGTTGGGATAAACTGTGGTCGGGACGCTATAGCGAGGAGATATCGACATGGTTTTCCGATAGCGAGCCTTATCGCGACAACTTCATGGCATTGAGTATGGAGTTTGACGAGGCGAAACGCGTCTCGTTCTCCGACGACAATGTGAAGATTACTCTTGCCGCTCCGATGGCTGATGCATCGGTCGCTGACGAGTCTGCTCAAGAAACGCAAGAAGCGATGGAAAATCCGTTGGCAGACGAGAACGGCAAGCTGGCCAATGCCGGTATTATCGTGGTGGGTGAGGGTGAGAATGTCAGAGCACTCATGATTTACGGTGGTGATGCCCGTGGAGGTGTCGCTTATGCCGAAGCAGCCAATCAGTACTATCAGGCGTTCGGTGGCAAGGTCAAAGTCTACTCTATGACTGTCCCATTGGCGACCGAGTTCTACTGTCCCGACAATGTCAAGAAACACAGCCGTCCACAGCGTCCGACAATCGACAATGTGCACTCGTTGCTCGCGCCGGGAGTCAAGGCTGTCGATGTCTATACTCCGTTGAGTCGTCACATAGACGAAGACATCTATCTTCGCACCGACCACCACTGGGCTCCGTTGGGTGGCTTTTATGCGGCTGAGGCGTTTGCCAAGACCGCAGGTGTGCCGTTTAAGTCACTCGACAGCTACGAGCGTAAGGTGATCAAAAATTTCGTTGGCTCAATGTATGGCTACTCCAAAGATATTTCCATCAAGAAGGCTCCCGAGGATTTCGTCTATTATGTGCCTAAGGGTGTCAATTACACGACTGAATACGTCGTCTACGATGTCAACAAGAGCTATCAGGTGACGCGTGAGAGCAAACCGATGAACGGACCGTTCTTCTATAGTTTCAAAGACGGCTCGGGGGCAGCTTATAGCACCTTCATGGGTAGCGACCAGAAGATTACTTATGTCAAGACTTCGACCAAGAACGGCCGTCGACTTATGATTATCAAGGATAGTTATGGCAATGCCATACCCGGCTATTTGTTCTATTCGTTTGAAGATATTCATGTGGTCGACGCACGCTATTTTACCAAGAACATGAAGCGCTATGTCGAAGCCTACGGCATCACCGACATTCTATTTGCATTCAACGTGTTCAACGCATATTCAGGCTCGCTGGCTAAAAAGGCAGTGCGCTATCTATCGCAAAGTGACGGCACGGTCTATCCGGTCGATAGCGAAAAGCCGACAGATGTCGACACCGTTTCCGCCAAGAAGACTGTCGTGGAGTCTGTGTCCACTGAAGAAGTGTCGCCTGCAGAGGCTGTCGCTGAAGAGAAGCCGGAGGAGAAGCAAGAGCCGACTCCGACAGAGTCTGAGCCGGAAGCGACATCTTCCGAGACAGAAGTAGTCGCCGAGTAATCAACTTTTCGCTCTCTTGCAGTGAGAATTGAAGAAAAAAGCGTATCTTTGCACATAGAATCAACTAATTATGGAATCAGATAATTTCGATATACGAAACCAAGGTCGTGAGCGCGATAAAGATTTCGAGAAAGCTCTGCGTCCGTTGAGTTTTGATGACTTCAGCGGTCAGGAGAAAATCATCGAGAATCTTCGCGTCTTTGTGGCGGCTGCGCGTATGCGTGGCGAAGCACTCGACCACACTCTCTTGCATGGTCCTCCGGGACTCGGTAAGACCACACTCTCCAATATCGTGGCCAATGAGCTTGGCGTGGGCTTTAAGGTGACATCAGGTCCGGTGCTTGACAAACCCGGTGACTTGGCAGGTATCCTTATGTCGCTCGAAGAGAACGATGTGCTGTTTATCGACGAAATCCACCGCCTTCACCCTATCGTCGAAGAGTATCTCTACTCTGCGATGGAGGACTATCGCATTGATATCCTGCTCGACAAAGGGCCGGGAGCCAAAAGTGTACAGTTGTCGTTGTCGCCTTTTACGCTCATCGGGGCTACGACTCGTAGTGGCTTGCTGACATCGCCGTTGAGAGCGCGATTCGGTATCAACTGCCACCTTGAATATTATGACCAAGATGTGCTTGAACGCATCATACGCCGCTCGGCACGCCTCCTTAATATAGAGTGCACGCGCGAGGCATCGCTGGAAATAGCACTTCGCAGCCGTGGTACGCCTCGTGTCGCTAATGCTCTCTTGCGTCGTGTGCGCGACTTCGCGATGGTGAAGGGCACCGGCAAGATCGACCTCGAGATTGCTCGCTTTGCTCTTGAAGCACTCAACATCGACAAGCATGGCCTTGACGAAATCGACAATAAGATATTGCTCACCATCATCGACAAGTTCAAAGGTGGACCTGTCGGACTCTCAACCATAGCTACCGCACTCGGCGAAGATGCCGGCACACTTGAGGAGGTCTATGAGCCGTTTCTTATCAAAGAAGGCTTCATAAAACGCACCCCGAGAGGTCGCGAAGTGACCGATAATGCCTATCGTCACTTGGGCCGTCTGCGCACGCCCGACCAGCCTACACTCTTCGATTGATGCCCGTAGGGCAAAAATCGCCAAAATAGACGAAAATTTGTTTTCGGTGTAAGATGCAGATAATCAGCGAGTTGCTGAAATTGCGAGAAAAATAATTTCAAAAAAGAGTAAAAAAGTTTGCAAAAAACTTGGTGGGTTCAAAAAAAGGTTGTAACTTTGCACTCGCAAAATGCAAAACGCAGTTGCATAATGTGGCCCATTCGTCTATCGGTTAGGACGTCAGATTTTCATTCTGAAAAGAGGAGTTCGACTCTCCTATGGGCTACCAAGTAAAACAAAAAAAGATTTTTGAAATAACGATGGCAAACCATAAATCATCAGAAAAAAGAATCCGCCAAACGGAAAAGAGAAGAATCGAAAACCGTTATTGGGCTAAGACTTCTCGCAACGCAGTTCGCCGTGTTCGCAAGATGACAGACAAGGCTGAAGCTACTGCTGCTCTCAACAAGGTAAGCGCTCTTCTCGATCGTCTCGGTCGCAAGCACATCATCTCTAAGAACAAAGCTGCTAACCTTAAGAGCAAATTGGCTAAGCACGTAAATTCTCTCTAAGAATTTCCGGCTGTAACGCCTAAAGAGATAAAGACCGGTGCCAACGTAAGTTGCACAATGGTTTAGGATGGCCCATTCGTCTATCGGTTAGGACGTCAGATTTTCATTCTGAAAAGAGGAGTTCGACTCTCCTATGGGCTACCAAAGAGCTTCCAAATCGGGAGCTCTTTTTTCGTATATATACCTTTCTGCCTTCAGTATCTCTATTCTCTTCCGTATCATCTGCCATATTTGTATCCTTCGTAAGGTGGATGTAAAGTGGGGGTGAAATCGTTGTTGTCAATTGATGTCCGGAACTTTGTACGCACGCATGCTTCGCCGATGACTTCTTGTCGTCGGAGTAGTGCGGATTGATGCGTGATTGAGTGGTAGTGGGTTAGGGCACAGGGTCGTGTCCACAACCGCCCAATGGGTGGCACCGGCAGATACGTTTCACTGCGAGCCACAATCCCTTCAGCGGACCATGCTTGCGGATAGCCTCAATGGCGTATTGGCTACAAGTCGGGGTGTAGCGACATGCAGGTGGAAAATGTGGCGAGATGGCCAGTTGGTAAAACCGTATCGGAAGGATAAGTAGAGTCGAGAGCAGTTTTTTCATGGTCATGCCTCTTCAGATGGAGTGGGGAATAGTTGTGACTGCAACTTTGTGAGCAATTTCTGCATGCGTTGCTCGATGCCGGCGTAGTCGAGTATCTTGTCACTCTGATAGATGAATGCCAGCATCACGTATTTGTCACCGACCTTCCTGACTGCATCGCGCAGAGGAAGGCGTTTGAGACGATATGCTTCCTTGATGCGACGGCGCACCAATACACGGTCGACAGCGTGGCGTTGCTTCTTCTTGGGTACGGTAATCATAAATTGCACCTTGTCGATGTCCTGGGGCATCTCCACCTTAAACATCGAACGCATCTCTTGCTCATCGACCACACGATAGACCATACGCAACGGATAGGCATAGAGGGCATCACTTTTGGCAAAGAGATGATTGACCAAAGAGCGATGATGCAGTCGTTCATTCTTTGGCAGTCGGAGAGCGCCTTTGGCAAGGGCTTGTGCGTTGTCGTGTGTCGGTGTATCCATCTATGTGAGTCTCTATGATGCAAAATTACATAAAATTAGCGACACTTCTGCTCCTCCACCACAAAAAAGCGACCACTCACTCGAAATTTAGGTCTTTGCCTTACCTTACACTATATAAGGCGGAGTGAATACTCGTTGATATATCAGTCGGATTTGATGCAGAAACAGGTAATTTTCGTGTAGGATAGTACTTAAGGCGACGTTAATAACCTTTGATTTTTGTGTCAGACCCGATATATATACCGATAATACATAATATAGGACCAAACTCTATGCGACGACCCTACCCGATAGGGGGCTATCGAACCGTATGGAGCACTACCCCGATATGTAGGGTATCGATCCCACCACTCGCCATGTACCCATATACACCGAGTCAGACACGCAGCATGCACCCGGCATCGTAGCTGACCCGATAGGGGTTATATTTTGGTAACCGCGGGTAAGCGAAGCCGTCAGGCGAGCGCCACCCGTGGATAAATGACCACACCGACACTCTACCCCGAAGCGGGTAGTACATCGAGTCTGATGCGCACATAGATATAAGAGAGTATAGCTATATATGAGACGATATAGCCGGTGTACAACCCCGATCGGGGTTGGTATATATGTGTGTAGCCGGTTCCGGTGGTGGCACTCGCTACGCTCGTTTACCACCGGTTATCGAAATTACACCCCTGTCGGGGTGTCCCTCGTCTCGCCCCCTGGTTTATACATAACGAGAAGGAGTCTGCATTGTCGCAGACTCCTTCGCTTTGTAATATAGTTGCAATTATTGTGGGCATTGCTTGGTGCGTTTGCGGTAGAGGCGGCGTATCCATAGGTAGTAGCCGGTCAGTGGCAATGATGCGCCGAGCATTGCGGCAAGGAATGTCAAGGTTCGGGTAAACATTCCTCCCCAGT
>JAEIGA010018554.1_pt1 | contig 10604 bp, 8 predicted proteins | sample 9270691 | NCBI WGS metagenome assembly JAEIGA01 (sample SAMN17057246, study PRJNA624740) | gut metagenome | biome: biome; isolation source: fecal sample | host: Bos grunniens | place: China: Xizang | collected 2019 | reverse complement strand
CACCGGTGATTGACAGGACAGAAGACGAGAACATCAGAAAGATAAGGCTCACTCTCAAGAAAGACAAGATGCTGACTGCCAACAAGAAAGCACTGGCAGAAACCATCAACTGCTTCGAAAAATCATACAGATATACAGGCCATATCACTATCGATGTGGACCCTTCATGACCACGTTGATCTGATTGTCCATAACTTCCATCTTGACAGGAGCACGGCCTATCACTTCACCATCGACTTCTACAGGCTCCATATCAGCCTGAGCTTCAGGAAGAACGATGACTTCGCGACATTTAGCCAAGGTCAGCACATCAACCGTATGGAATTTTCCGTTGAAGAGTTTCGGGATCTCTTTTGCAATGGTCCACAATGGTATGTCCGGAATGACTGTCACGTCAAGAAGACCATCTCCGAGTTCAGCAAGAGGAGTCTGCTGCATTCCCCCGCCGGAATAGCGTCCGACACCAAAAGCAATAGACAGATATTGTCCGGAAAACACCTCTTTTCCGTCACAGAGTATCCTCGCACTGACAGGGACCCTATGCCGTATGCAGTAAAGCAGAGCTGTAACATAAAGATGCTTGCCTCTAACCCCCTGAACCTTCTTCCGGTTGACTATCTCACACACTCTTGCATCAAGCCCTACACCTCCTACATTAGCCATATATGAAAACGACTCCGGCTCATGACTGACAGCATCAAGCACGGACACACGTACCACATCCTGAAGTCCTGTATAGCCCTCAGCAAGCACACTCACGGCACCTTTGATGTCACGAGGCACTCCGACTGACTTCACCCAGTCATTACCCGAACCTACAGGAATGACACCTAAGGTGAAATCATTGAGAGACAGCCCGTTGCCATCATCCGAATACACATACTCCGCAATACCGGTCAGAACATCATGGATGGTGCCGTCACCTCCAACGGCAATAAACTTGCGGAATCCCTTCTGACAAGACTTGCGCGTGATTGCAATTGCATTGTCAACACCTCCGGTAAACCGGGCTTTATACCGGACACCGGCTTCATCAAGCATTACTGCAGCCTTTTTCCATATCGAACCAGCCTTCCTTGACGCAGCAAAAACATTCACCACTGCCAGCCATCTGGAGTCTGTATCATTCATAATCACACATCGTTTAATATGGGCCGTTTCAAGCCCACTGAAAAGTTATCAACAAAAGTAGGAATTTTCCGAACCGAATGAAATAATTTTTGTAAATTTGCGAGAATTATGCCCTTAATAAAAGGAAAAATGGGAAAAGTAATTGCTATAGCGAATCAGAAAGGTGGAGTGGGCAAGACTACTACCGCCATCAACCTTGCGGCCTCACTCGCCGTGCTTGAGAAAAAGGTCCTCATCATCGATGCCGATCCTCAGGCGAACACGACTTCCGGTCTGAACTTCTCACCTGAGGATGATCAGAAGAGGACGCTATACGAGGTGATGATAGGAAAGATACATATCAGCGATGCCCTTATCCAGACAGAGATCGCAAACCTCCACATGATTCCATCCCATATCAACCTGGTGGGAGCAGAACTCGAACTGGTAGAGGCTCCTGACAGGGATTCGATAATAAAGAACGCACTTGCGCCGATAAGGAACAACTATGATTACATCATAATCGACTGTTCACCATCACTTGGCCTCATTACCATCAACTCGCTTACGGCAGCTGACTCTGTGATGATTCCGGTTCAGCCTGAGTTCTTCGCACTTGAGGGTCTTGGAAAACTGCTCCAGACCGTAAGACTTGTCCAAGGCAGGCCGAATCCGGACCTTACGATAGAAGGTTTTGTCGTGACAATGTTCGACGGAAGGACAAAGGTCCACAATCAGGTTCTCGGAGAATTGAGGGAACATTTCGGAGACATGGTGTTCAACACCATCATACAGAGGAACATCAGGCTCAGCGAGGCTCCGTCACACGGAAAGCCTATCATCCTGTATGATGTGATCTGTAATGGAACGACCAATTATCTCAATCTGGCGAAGGAAGTATTAGAGAAAAACAGTTAGCAGCAATAAGACATGAGCAAACAGCAGAGAGGACTCGGAAAAGGTCTCGGTGCCCTTCTTGGAGGAGACACTGACCTCGGACAGATAAGGAAGCCGGTAGGCTACGTCAACAAGGAGGTGGTCAGCAAGGACCAGCCACAGCAGGGTTCAGCAGATATTCTCAGAATTCCTGTTGACATGATCGAGCCTAATCCGTTCCAGCCGAGAATGACTTTTGATCAGGAAGCACTTGAAGAACTTGCTGAGTCAATCAGGGCACTCGGCCTGATCCAGCCTATCACCGTACGCAGGAAAAGCGACGGAAGATACCAGATCATCAGCGGAGAAAGACGTTTCAGGGCATGCAGGCTCGCAGGTCTGGACATGATTCCTGCTTATATCAGGGACACTAACGACCAGGGAATGCTGGAGATGGCCATCGTCGAGAACATCCAGAGACAGGACCTCGACCCTATAGAAGTGGCGATGAGCTACCAACGCCTCATCGAAGAGTGCAGTCTCACACAGGAACAGATGGCGATCAGAGTCGGTAAGAAACGTGCGTCCATCACAAACCATCTCCGTCTTCTCAAATTGCCTGCAAAGATCCAGCATGACCTCAAGGTAGGCCTTCTGAGCGTCGGACATGCCAAGGTACTGCTCGGGGTGGAAGATGTGAAGCTTCAGGAGCATCTCTGCGATCTGGTCATCAAGGAAGGTCTTTCTGTCCGTCAGCTTGAGGAGAAGGTCAAAAAGCTCACAGAAGAAAGGCAACCGGTTCAAAACCAGGAGCAGGATCTCCCGGACGAATACTTCAAGGTCCTTGAAATCGTAGGAAAATATTTTGAAAACAACATAAGTCTGAAACGTTCAGGCAGCGGAAAGGGCACAATGACCATACACTTCAGTTCAGACGAAGAGGTCAGGACCTTCCTCAAGGCGCTGGAGGACTCGAAGTTCTGATGAGGTCTGGAAAATTCATAATAACTCTGCTGGTGGGTCTGCTCGGATTCACCGGCATCAGTCATGCCCAGTTCAAGGAAAAGGCATTCTCTCAAACATACAACGACAATGCCGACACTACAGGAAGATCCGACACTACGGAGCAGATGTTCTCATTCAAGGAATATTTCGGAGGACTGGCTCACAAGAACAAGCTGAAGCCCGGCACCATGTTCGCCGGCTCGGTTGTGCTGCCGGGAACAGCTCAGATCTATAACAGGCAGTACTGGAAACTTCCAATCGTATATGGCGGTATCGGAGCATTCGCCGGCACAGGAGGATATTACCTCCACAGATACAACCAGAGCAAGAAGGCTTATGACTCATTCATGGCAGAGAAAACAATATGGGAAGAGGCTAACGGAATGGCTTACCCTTACCAGGCTCCGGGATTGGACACAAGATCCAAAAGTACCGGTACCATGCTTATGATAGGTGCCGGACTTGTATACTGGGGCTCACTCCTGGACGGCGTGGCAAACTTCCAGAGTGTCTCCGACCCTGACCCGGGAAAATCCACATTGTTTTCAATACTGCTCCCGGGACTGGGACAGATCTATAACGGTGAATTCTATAAACTGCCTTTCTACTGGGGAGGACTCATGGTATCGGTTCACTGCCTTTGTCAGTTCAATACCAACTACATAAGGTTCAAGAGGATACACAACGAGGCAACCAGCAGCGACCCGGCAGTCAGTTCAAAGGTCCCGATCAGTGGAGAAACTGCAAAATGGTACAGAGATGTATACAGGCGATATCGAGATTATTCCATTGTAGCCACAGCTGCCGTATACCTGCTTCAGGTCATTGATGCAAACGTATTCGCATATATGCATGACTTTGAAGTAAGCGACGACATAACCATGAGCGTAGAACCGGCAGTGATAGCTCCGGAGTCGGCCTATGCAATTCATACGCCGTCATATGGATTCGGCGCAGGACAGAATGCCATCGGAATGAGGGTAGGATTCAGATTTTAATCAGAAACATACATACGGATGACAATACAGAAAATCATCGCAGTCGCTCTTGCGGCTGTCTTTTGTGCAGGAAACCTCCCTGCACAAAATAAAAAGGAAGAAAAGAACAGATTCCAGCTACAGGCCGAGAACAAAGCCCTCAAGGCCGAACTTGACTCATTGAAACTGGAAATTGAAAGATACAAGGCTGAGATTGCAATCACCGACAGCATCAACAACGAGATGGCAGCGATCTACGAAGGTAATGCAGCCCAGATTGCGGAAGAGCCTGACAGCATCGAATACACAGCAGAGGTATCAGACAGTCTTCTCAACATATGGTATGTGCATAAGAAGACCGAAGAAAACGACATTGCCTTCGACATGGATTCGGTAAAGTTCGAATCAAATGTTCCGGACGAAGTCTACATTGAGCGGATCAAGAAGATGAATTCGTTCATCACCCTTCCATACAACGACATAGTCAAGAGATACATCATCCTCTACTCTGAGAAGATGCCGGAAAGGATGTCGAACATGCTCGGACTCTGCTCATATTACATGCCGATATTCCAGGAAACGCTGAACAGATACGACATGCCGGAAGAATTGAAGGCGATGGCGATAATAGAATCCGCTCTGAACCCTCTGGCCGTTTCAAGAGCTGGCGCAAAGGGCATGTGGCAGTTCATGTATGCCACGGCAAAAATGTACGGACTTCACATAGACTCGTTCGTGGATGAGCGTCTGGACCCTGTAAAGTCGGCAGACGCAGCCGCAAGATACCTTCAGGATGCGTATGAGATATTCGGAGACTGGAACCTTGCGATTGCATCATATAACTGCGGCGCAGGAAACGTGAACAAGGCCATCCGTCGAAGCGGAAGCAGGGCTTTCTGGGACATCTGGCCATACCTGCCACGCGAAACAAGAGGTTATGTACCAGCCTTCGTCGGTGCTCTATATGCAATGGAATACCACAAGGAACACGGCATCAAGCCGGCTGCAGTGCAAATGCCAGCCCATGTGGACACATTCAAGATCAACAAGATGCTCCACCTGAAGCAGGTCAGCGAACTTACAGGTGCCCCTCTCGAGGAACTCAAGAATCTCAATCCCCAGTACAGGCATGAGATAATTCCCGGCAATGACAGGGAGTACATACTCCGATTGCCTTACACTTATACAAACGCCTTTATTGAACACGAGGACAGTGTATACAGGCACAAGGCTGACGTATACTTCAATCCTACGACCATTAAGAGGATCAAGGAAGGTGGCGACGGTGAAAGGATCGTCCACAAGGTGAAGAGCGGAGAATATCTTGGAAAGATTGCTACAAAGTACAGAGTCAGCGTCAATCAGATAAAGAAGTGGAACAACCTCAAGAGCAACAACATACGTGTAGGGCAGAGACTTGTGATCTATAGAGGTGGCAAGGGTCCGGTATCGACTGCTTCTTCAAGCAGTTCAACTGCATCAAAAGGCAGTACAACAGCTGCATCAAACGGTTCATCCGGCAGCTCGGCATCATACCATACGGTCCGTAGCGGTGATACATTGAGCGGAATCGCCACCAAGTACGGAACCACGGTTTCAAGAATCAAGGAACTGAACGGACTTACAAGCAACAACATCAAGGTCGGTCAGAGACTGAAGGTAAAGGCAGGCAGCAGTTCATCAGCACCATCTGCCAGCGGAAGCACGACCTACATCGTAAAAAGCGGAGACTCCTTGTACACAATTGCAAAGAACTATCCTGGAGTAAGCGCAAACGACATAATGGTCCACAACGGAATGAAGAGCAGCAGCATCAAGCCGGGAATGAAGTTAAAGATACCTGTAAAGTAAAACTACTCCAACCTGAGACATCAGAATGAATACATAAAAGAAAGTTTAAGTTCGGCTTTGCCGGACTTTCTTTTTTGTTCTTCCATGAAGGGATACGCAGTCCATGATGCACGAAGGTATGCTTTAAGCCCTCTGAATATGCGTCCGCGCGCAGACAGAGCGCTCCATACTCCCCTTCCATAATAAGCCGGCACATTGAAGGATCCGGGGGCATCGCGCTCATATACGTAGATACGGTCATCCCATTGGTCTATAAAAAATACTCCCTGACGCAGATGAATCACAAATCTGTCCGAAACATATGCTCCCTCGATATATGAAAGCGCACCGGTACCTTTGCAGAACAGGAGATTGACTCTGGCATTGACGCCCCATGGGCCTGATGCCCACGCAGCCTCAAGTCTGGCATCAGTCCTGTTATTATAGCCCCATGTCCTGTAACGCTCTGTGATTCTGAATGTAAGGAGAAATGACGGAGCAGCACGCACCTTCCATTCTCCGAACATTTTAGCTTGAAACGACCGGCCGGTATCCCCGCTCTTAGGCTCCGGAAACAAGGCCGCATCAACGGAAAACGTCTGAGTGATAATACCTTTTGAATATTCAGAGGCTAACGACATGGCATATTCATCTGTGCATCCGGTCGTGCTTCTGGCTGCCCCTGCATATGTCGGACTATAGGCAGCAGGATACCCTCGCAACATAGCTGCCATCTTCAGATATTCACCTACTGGGAAACAGACTCCAGCAAGCCCGGCCAAAGCAAGCCCGTACCAATCATATGAAAGCTCCGCAAAGACATCTGTTCCTTTCAGACATAGCCCCACATCAACTGCAGTCCTGGCCTCATTTTCAGCAGATGGAGCCTTCATCCACCACCCGGTCAGAGCCACATGGCCGATACGCCCCAGATAGGCAGCATTGATCATGGGCATAAATGAAGGCGAACTGTATTTGAGATCCGGAAGTGCTGCTGCAACAGAGATCCTGAACTGCTTCGGGAAATATTCGGCCGCAAGCCCGGTAAAAGCAGAATTTCCGGTATATGACCAAGGCTGGGATATGAAGGAAGGACGTTTCATAAAGGAGGATGGGGCTGAAAGCGAATTTAAGCTCATACCGTTCCATAAAGCCAGTCCCTGGCCGAATCTGGCATTGAAATCCCCCATTGTAAGTTTCAGAGGTATCCGCCTGCATCCATACGAACATGACAAGGAAACTGCAGAAGGGCACCCTTCGGAGCCATATGGAGCAGAAAATCCCAGATTCAGCTTCGCGATGTCACCATACTGCATGGAATACTTCAATCCGTACTGAAATTCATCATCCGGAGCGAGGCGGACTCCGGTACGAAGAGAGAAATCATGGCTGAATGCCGGTTTGGTGCTCCTTGCCCCAGGAGGGAGGCTGGAGTCAAGGGAGAGGACCATTTTCATGAGTTCAACCGAGACATTCATGAATCCGTCCAGAGCCTGAAGTTCAGTCCAGGACAAGATGTCCCCATGTCGCTGGCGATAGTCTGTTATCGATGCGACCTGGAATGGTGTGAAGAGACCGGACTCGGCAAGAGATGCAGGGGTGACATGATTGATCTTCAGAGGATGCAGGATATATCGCTCTATCCTCTCGGCATCTTCCTGACTGACCTGTTCCGGTGAGTCGGAACCTGTCAGAAGCAACAGGTCACCCACTTCCTGAGCGCCGGCACAAGCGCATATGAACATCATCAATATCTCCAACAGTTTCCTTCTGCTCATGACTCGTTTTTGCGCCGAAAATACCTTTAGGACACGATATTTCTGTTGTATTACATAAAAACAACAAAAGATTTTTCTTTTTTTTGAATTCCTTGCACTTTGTAGAAAGTTAAGTATCTTTGTGGAATGGAAAAGATTACACTTAAAGACAAGACTTTCCGCACTTTCATACCATATGAAAGGATTTCCTCTGCAATAGACGAGGTAGCAGAAAAGATTAACGCAGATTTTGAGGGCTGTGAAGATTTTCCTATACTTCTCTGCGTACTCAACGGTTCGATCATGTTCATGGGTGAACTCATGAAGAGACTCAGATTCAACTGTCAGATCGTCTCTACCAAACTCACATCTTACGAAGGCACACAGACTACCGGACGCGTAAAGCAGGCCATGGGACTTACTGCGGATATCAAAGGCAGACGTGTCATCATCGTGGAGGACATTGTCGATTCAGGCAACACCATCGTTGAGCTCAAGGCAATCATGGAAGAAAACGGAGCAGCTGAATCACGCATCTGCACTCTCCTGTTCAAACCTGAGGCTTATAAGAAGGACATCAAGCTGGACTATGTCGCCATGGAGATTCCAAACGATTTCATCGTAGGATTCGGACTTGATTATGATGAAATGGGACGAAACTACAAAGACATATATGTATTAGGCGCATAAAGACAAATAAACGGAATATGAAGTATTATATTCTTTTCGGCCCTCCCGGTGCAGGTAAAGGCACCCAGGCCACAGCAATGGTTGAAAAGTACAACCTTCACCACATTTCAACTGGAGCACTGCTCCGCAAGGAGATTGCAGCAGGAACAGAGCTTGGTCTTCAGGCCAAGGCACTCATCGAAAAAGGATGTCTCGTTCCTGACGAAGTGGTTGAAGGAATGATTGAAAACGAATTCAAGACTGTAACTGGAGTCGAGGGATTCCTTCTTGACGGATTCCCACGTACCCTTCCGCAGGCAGAGGCGCTTGACCAGATTCTTGCAAAGACCGGCGAAGCTGTCACTGCAACAGTTTCCATCATGATTCCTGACGCAATGATCATGGAGCGAATCAAGGGACGTGCACTCAAGGAAGGACGTGCCGACGACGCAAGCGAGGACATCATCAATAACCGCATCGTGACATATCACAATCAGACAGAACCACTTATCGAATATTACAATAAGGTGGAGAAATATCACGAAATCGACGGTATCGGCACAATCGACGAAGTTCGTGACCGCATCTTCTCCGTAATGGACAGATTCTAAAAGCTGAATCCGATAAATACAACAGTGGCTGCCCCAAAAGTACGGAATGATACTTGAGGGGCAGCCACTTTTACATATATAGCCTGCTCTGGTTTTGTGCAGACTCTACACGCTGTTCGGAGCGTTTTCCGAAGACAACTGATCACCACACTATAAAAGAAGTAAACCGGCCCTGTCACATTGGGGCCGGTTTACTTCTTTTGATTTATGATGTCATCAATCAGATTCCTGTGCTGCCTCTTTCAAGAGCCTGAGAAATGTTGATTATGAAATCACCCATTTTTTCCAGTTCGTTCACCACATCCATGTAATAGACACTTGTCTGGTAGTTTTTACGAGTTGACTCAATCTCTTCAATTTCTGCATCTCTGAGGTAGTTTCGCAGATTATTGATGCGATCTTCAGCATTATAAGCATTTGATATATCGATACGTCCACCCTTTTGCGAAGCCCGGATGTTGGTTATCATTGCCTCGTATGCTCTATCTACAAGAGATATCATACTGTCAAGGTTCTTGAGAGTATCCTGATCAAATGTCTTCTTATGAATGTTCTTACGGGATAGAATGCGACTTATGGCCTCTCCTGAATCTCCCAGAGATTCCAGTTCTCCAATGACCTTGTACATCGCCTTGATTCTCACTGAAGTTTCCTCACTGATATCTCCAGCCGAAACTTCGTTGAGGAATGAGGCGATCTCATATTCTATCCTGTCAGAGATCTCTTCGTATTTTACCAGTTTGCCACGTAGTTCTTCGAACTTGTCTGCATCTGTCTCATGGATGGCCTGGCGTGCATATCCAAGTCCATTGCGTGAAATCTCTGCAAAATGAAGAATTTCGTCAAGAGCCTGTTCAGCAGCGAGTTCCGGTGTTGCAAGCGGGCCTGCTGAAATATATTTCAGTCTGAATACTTCATTCTCCTGATTCTTTGGAGTCTTGACGATCCACATGACAGCCTTTTCAATATATTTCGTAAACCAGATAAGGATCAGAGTATTGATGGTATTGAAAAGAGTGTGGAGCATGGACAAGCCATACAATGCTGCAGTTGCATCAGGGGTATTCTGTCCGCTTACAGCAAAGCCTGGTTCAGACGGATCCGGCAGACCGAACAGTCCCTCGATGATCTTTCCAACAAGTGCCAGGAAGGGTCTGAAAAATATCAAGGCCCATATGACACCAAATACATTGAAGATTGTGTGTGACATAGCAGCCCTCTTGGCCTGAGTATTTCCGACCGATGCAGCTATATTTGCCGTAATGGTAGTTCCGATATTCTCACCAAGAACCATAGCACACGCCATATTGAAAGGTATGAATCCCATGCTGAGCATGATCAGTGTGATGGCCATGGTTGCAGAAGATGACTGCAGAACAAGTGTGAGTACGGTACCGAACACGAGGAAAATCAACACAGAAGCAAATCCGTGACCGGCCCATGACCTTACAAACTCCAGGACCTGAGGTGTCTCATTCAGATCCGGAACAGACTCCTTCATGAACGAGAGGCCGAGGAAAAGAAGGCAGAAACCGACAATCAGTTCTCCTATATTCTGACGCTGATTCTTTTTCGAATTTGAAAAAAGGAATCCCAGAAGCATCAATGGCACAGCCAGAATAGATATATCTGCCTTGTAGCCGAGCCACGAAACGAGCCACGCAGTTACGGTCGTTCCTATATTTGCTCCCATTATGACACCAATAGCCTGAGCCAGAGTCAGAATTCCGGCATTCACAAAGCTGACCACCATTACGGTCGTAGCAGAT
>JAEIGA010018553.1_pt1 | contig 10604 bp, 13 predicted proteins | sample 9270691 | NCBI WGS metagenome assembly JAEIGA01 (sample SAMN17057246, study PRJNA624740) | gut metagenome | biome: biome; isolation source: fecal sample | host: Bos grunniens | place: China: Xizang | collected 2019 | reverse complement strand
GGAGGTAAGGTATATGCCAAATTGGTGTTCAAATAATATAATAGTTCAAGGAAAAGGGAAAGTAGTAAAACAGTTTATAAAAGAAAATTTCAGAACTAATAAATATCCTTTTAAAGAAGATAGTAATGAATATGCATATATATTAGATTTTGAACAATTCTGTCCTACACCTAGAGATGAAAATGGTGAAGTATTTAGTGAGTGGTATAATTGGAGGTTATCTAATTGGGGATGTAAATGGTCCCCTTCTTATGAACAGTGTATTCAATTATCAATAGAATATGACGGTGAAACTAAAATAGTTTATGATGAACATGAGAATGAAGATAATGAGATATTTAATGAATCATTTGTGAATAGTTTACCAGATGATGATGAAAAAATGAAATTAGAAATTTCATGTTATTGTGAAACACCTTGGGGACCACCAGAAGGAATGTTTATGAAATGGGCAGAAAAATATGGACCATTAGGTCTTGAAGCTACAATGAAATTCTACGAACCAGGTTGTGAAGTATTAGGTGACATGTGGTTTAGTAATGACGATTATGGAGAGAACTTTGTAGACCCATATAAAAGAAAAGAATATGTACAATATCTATTAGAAGAAGGTTGGGAAAGCAGAGATTGGTATCTAGATGATTGCTTAGAAATGATACAAGAAATGCATGAAACTAAACAAGAAGTTGAAATGATATGTAATAAAGTATCAGAAGTATTGAAAGATTGTAATACAGAACAAGCTGCAACATTAATATCTGATATATTTGAGCAATATAGAAAATGGCTTAATGAACCTAAAGGGGATGAGAAAGATGAGCCAAGTGAAGAATAGATTAAGAGTAACAGGAAGTATTAAAGACCTAGTTACATTCATACAAGATAATTATGAGAAAGATATATACCATCCTAGTGATGGTGTATATCCTTCTAATTATATTTTATTTTTTGGTAAAATGTTTCCTACTCCTGATGATATAATAGATGATAAAGACAAGATATATCGATGGAGAATGAATAATTGGGGAACTCCTTTTTTATTAGATAGTGAAAATTATACTAATGAATTAAATATTTTATATAAACATTCATATGAGTATTCTTCTTATAATGTGGATAAATTCAATCCTTATACTATTAGAAAAGTTCTGGAATACTCTGAGATGATTTATGGTGAGAATATACATCCAGATGAGAATGAAATAGTGTCTGATTTTATCACAACTATGACACCACCCACTAAATTAATTACCAATTGGGTGAATGTTTATAGATATTCAACTTTAGTATTTAGATTAGACTATTGGGATATGGAAGATAGATACGTAGGAAATATTCATTTGGATCATAGTAAAGAGAAATATATATTAGAGCATTATGTTAAAGAACATAATATTACAGCATATGTAGGATATATGTTGGAAGAAGATTTTAAAACTATCGAAGACTATGCAGCAGAATTAACTGATTTGATTATAGAAACGAATCCTGAGAAATCAGATAAAGACTATAATGAAATCGAACAATTGATGCTTGAAGAGATAGAACATAAGAATAATTTAGAAGAGCAGGTCAATTTCATATCAACCTTAATAAAATATTTAAATGGTAAGAAGTGTAAAATATAAATTTTTAATACCATATTATATATGTGAAGTACAATAATATTATTATGGAGGTTGGTAATTATGAAACTTGGTTACAATTATAAAATAGTGAAAGGAACTTATTGGGAAGTATTAGTTATATACAACAATAGAGAATTATATAGATTTATATTTGATACAAAAGAAGAAGCTAAAAATAAATTAAATGAATTAATATAAGGGAGGTATCTATATGTGTTTACATGATCGTTATAAAGAGTTAGTATCTGAAAGAGAAAGATTGTTGGTAGAAGAAATGAGAATAATGAATCAAGATTTCGTTAACTATGCAAGTCAACTAATGATAGCGATTAAAATACACAATGTAGATAAAAGAATAAGAGAGATTGAAAATAGTATGAAGGGGGAAAATTAATATGAAAAGATTACCAGATAGATATTATGATTTAGTTTTAGAAAGAGATCAATTATTAGAAGAAGCTGATGTAATATTAAACAGTAAACCAATAGATGCGTTAGAATTTATAGACGTAACAACTAAGATAGTGGCATTAGAAGAAGAAATTCATAGAATAGAACAAGAAGTTGAATCAGAATATAATAATAAAAAATATTATATAATCACAAGAGAAGTTTACGATATAGAAAACGATGATTTCTATAGCTTTATAAATGAATACAGTACAATTGCAGAAGCATTGGTAGAGTTCGCTGTACAAGTTAGAGAATTGAAAGAAGCATTTACAACTTATGATGAATTGTATGAAGATGATAGATTATTCTTCATCAGAGATGAAGTTGAAACAGTTTCATTAGCAATACATGAAATAATTGTAGAACAATAAAAATTATAATATTGGGAGGAATTAATTATGGAATTGACATTATATGTAATAACAGAAATTGTAGAAGTAGATTGTGTAGATGCTTTCGTATCAACTAATAATCAAACAAGTGATAAAAGTGAGGCATTTAATATGTTCCTTACAAGAAGAGCAATGTTATTAAATTCAAAATCTACATTAAGAGTTGTAAAAGATAACTTTTCAGAAAAAGATGAATGGGGATTTACGAAAGTTGAATTAGAAACAGGGGTTACAATAGAAATTGCTTTTAGTAAATTAGAGTTAGTGTAATTCTCAAGATTTTAAAACCATATTATAAATGTGAAGTAATAAAATAATATATATTTGGAGGTAGTTTATATGATGAAAATAGAAGCTAAAATAATGGAAGTTGAAACAAGAAGAGCAATGGTAGTTGAATATTTAAATGAATACGAAAGATATAATGAAGAATATAATACAAATGAAATGGATGATCAAATAGAAAGATGTGAAGAACTATTAGCTAAATATGATTTTATGTTAAGTGAATTAAAATCATATACAATAGAATGTTAATAAAACGGAAGCTTTAAGCTTCCGTTTCTATGTTCCAAAAATATAAAAAAATAAATGGAGGAATTGATTATGAAAAAAGCATGTTTAATATTAATAGGTTTAATTTGTGGATGTATGGCTGGTATGTTAGGTTTATTTACAATTGCAGGAATAGCTCTTTTCGATATAGGAATGATATTATTATTCGGAATACCTACAGCATTATTAGTGTTTGTAGATTATAAAATAGCTAAGAATCTTGGATGGATAAAACCTAAAGTTAAAAGAGAAAAACCTGTTGAAGAAAAAGTTACAATTAAAGAAGAAAAACCTGTTGAAGAAAAAGTAATTAATATAAAAGATTTTAAACAAGAAAAAGAAGAAAAAGCTACAGTTGAACCAGAACCAGAACCTGTTAAAGAAAAAGTCAAAAAAGAAAAACCAGTTAAAGAGAAAATGAATTGGCTTGATAAATGGGAGGCTAAAATTAATGAAGGTAATTGGTTTGCAATAATAGGAATATTATTATTATGGGTAGTTATCATAGTAGGTGGTATTGCATTAGCAATCTGGTTAATTGGTGTGCTTATAAGTGGAATAGCTGCTATAATAGGTTTCATATTTAACGCAGCATTGTATATAGTAGGATTCCTAATAGGTTTAGCTTTAATAAGTAGTTTCATAAGCTTCTGGTGGAGTCTAGTAGTACATGAACATATAGACAAACCAAGAGGAATAATAAGAGTAAAAGTAAAAAGAAGAAGATAATAATAACAGAGTTCTAAGGAAGCTCTCTATAAAAGCTTCCTTCCAATAGGATTTATATGATCCTTAAATAAAAAATTTTGGAGGTATATTATGTATAGATTAGTATTAGATTTCGTAGAAAGTAAAATAGAAGGATTTGAAAGACCAGAAATAATATTCGATATGGAATTTAGTTATGGTGTAGAATCTAGAAATATATCAGTTCCAGAAGATTATACATGTTCATTAGAACAACATACATGGTGGAAAAGATTTATGATGAAATATTTAATGTTTGAACATGGTTTATGTTTAACAGAAAAAGATGATTATATATTCTCATTACTTCATGAAATAGGACATTATATAACATTAGAAGGAATACCTACAGATGTTATATATCAAAATTATAATGCAGCTATGAACAAAATGGACCAAACTAAAAATGCTTACGAATATGAAATGCAATACAGACAAATAAATATAGAACAAATGGCTGATTTATGGGCTATAGATTTCATAGAAACATATCCAGAAGTATTAGAAATAACAAATCAATTAATGATGTAACAGGACTTAGTCCTGTTATTTTTTTATTTAATCTACAACATTTTAATAATTAAGATTGAGGAGGTATTATTATGAAAATAGTTAAAAGATGTGCTTATAAAATATATCCTGATGAATTAGTAGTTGCAGGTGTAGGTGAAAAGTGGGCTAAAATTATTTGTAAAGAATTAAATGAAAAATATAAAGATAAAAAATATTTTTTTCAAGTAGTATCAGATGATTTTGTAACTAAAAAAGATAAGGAGTAATCCTTATCTTTTTTTCTATGTTCCTTGCAAAAAGGTAAAATTTCAATTATATATTATATAAGTGATAAATAAATAAAAAATTGGAGGTATTGTTATGAAAAATTTAGAAGAAGTAAGAAATGAATATAGAATGTTTAGAGAAAGACAATATGAAATCCATAAAGCATTAGATGAAAATGCAAAGGAATATTCAAAAGATTACAAAAAGTCTATATTTGGAATATTTGAAGATGAATGGTATCATGATTTTGTTATGGAGAATTTAGAACATTATAGTGATGAAATAGATCCTGAAAATTTTGATAAAGAAAAACTATATGAAGAATATATGGAATATTTAGAGTATTTAACAGATATAATAAATAGACGCCTTGATTTATATGAAGAAAATAAAAAATGGCAAGAAGAATTTAAACAATGGAAAAGAGAATCTGGTTTTCATAATTACACACGAAGAGAATTTGATGATTGTGAAAAGAAATATGATGGAGAATGGTATGGATGGGATTCAAATGATTTGATCTTCTATGGGATGTTAACTACAATAGGAATGACGGACCAAGATGAAATTAATAAACTTATTGAAAATGCTAAGAAAGTTCTTAACAATATGGTTAATTTTGAACCATATGATGATTATTTATTTGAACTTGAACACGTGAACAATCATGTTAGAAATCAACAATTTGAAGAAGGTTGTACACATGTATACGTTTTAGATCATTTAGAAAATGATGGAATGTGGCAGGTTTATAGAGAACCGTTCCAATTATTTGTAGATAAAGTATTCAATATGATAGATAGTGAATATCTACATTATATAACTCATGAGGAATGGTACACAGGTGAGAGTCAAGAAGAATAGTTTTAAAATTAAATATGATATTTAATACAGGGGTTACTGTATTAAATATCATATTCTTATAAACAAATATATGTAAATACCATTGAATAGGAGGTATGAAATATGGCTAAAAATAAAAAGTTTATAGAAGAAACTATGCATGTTGTTGAAAACGATTTAGATAAGATTAGAACGTCACCTTTAATGTATATATCAAGAGTCGGGTCCTTAGGAGCTTTACATTTAGCTAAAGAATGTATAAATAATAACATAGATGAATGTTTAAATATAAACTCTCCAGGAGAAAATATATATTTATATTTAAATGAGGATACAAATACATTTACATCAGAAGATGATGGAAGGGGATTGCCATTTGATAAAATGTTAGATGCATGTACAAAGATGCAATCAAGTACAAAGTTTAATAGAACATCTAATCAAAAATCTGCAGGGCAAAATGGTTGTGGGCTTAAAGCAACTAACGCATTATCAGAATATTTTAAATTAGAAGTTTATAAATTAGGAGAATATGCAGTAGTTGAATTTAAAGATGGTGTTCAAGTACAAGATGGTACAGTTAAACCTTGTAAAGATAAAAAGAGACATGGAACAATAGTAACATTTAAACCAAGTGAAAAATTTATGGGTAAATGTCAAATGAAGGGCGATGATTTATTATTCTGGTTGAATAATATAAAACATTTCTTAGATAAGAATATAACGATAGAACTTGAAATAGAAAGGAAAGGAAAAACGCAAAGATATGAATTTAGTAGAAGTAAAAATGGTATAGGTGATTTGGTAACAGAAATATCACCTAAAAATCATACAGGTGTTTATAGAGGGATAGGAACTACAAAAGTAAATGAAGATGTTAGAATAGTTAAAGCAGGAGGTAAAGTTGAAGATAGAGTAATAACAAGAGATATAGATTTGGAATTTGCATTTGCATTAAATGTAGATATGTTAGAAATGAAAACAAGATCATTCTGTAACTTTGTGCATACAGTAGATGAGGGAGATCATACGAATGCAGTAGTTACAGCAATTTGTGAATATTTAAGTAGAAAAACTAGAGATATATTAACAGAGAAAGAAAAAGAGAAATTCAATATCTTATATAACGATATAACAAACTCTTTAGTATTAGCTTTAACAGTAAGTACAAGTATGGACCCTGGATTTACAGGTCAAACTAAAGAGAAGATAGAAAATAATAAAATGGTTAAACCAATAAAAGATATAGTGAGATCTCAATTAACAGTATTCTTTGAGAATAATCCGAAAGATCTTAAATCATATACAAGTATAATAAAAGCAAATGCAAAAGCAAGATATGAATCTACAAAAGCAAAACAAGCAGTAATTAAAAGAGAAGTTGGGGCAGTTGCAGAACATTCAATTCCAAATTATTTCCCTGCAAATAAGAAAGGTAAAAAAGATTATAGAGAACTATTCATATTTGAGGGATTATCAGTTAAATCAAATGGTACACAAGCAAGAGATGCTGATTATCAAGCAATGTATACAATGAGAGGTGTTCCAGGTGAAGCATACACAATGGACAGTAATGAAGTGTATACAAAGAATGAAACATTTAAGAATTTAACTAGAGCAATAAATGCGGGAATAGGTGACAACTTTGATGTAAGTAAATGTAGATTTGACAAAGTAATAATAACAAGCGATGCCGACGTTGATGGATTCTTTATCTTCTCATTATTAGGTGGATTCTTCTTAAAACATATGACGGATTTAATATATGATGGAAGATTATATTTATCAGTTCCACCATTATATAAAATCAAAGATAAGAAAACTCCATTCGTAACAGATAAAGAACAATATCAAACAGTATATTTCAGAAATGTTATAGATAAGTATGTTATACAAGAAGACGGAGGTAAAGAATTAAGTAAAAGAGAATTATTAGAATTCTTAAAGTTAAATCAATATTATCTAGATGAATTAACTAGATGTAGTAATCATTATAGTGCAAATCCAACATTAATAGAATACGTTATAAAATATAAAGATGAAAAGAACTTTAAGAAAAATATGGCTAAGAAGTTCCCAGAGATAAAAATTGAATGTGACAAAGACAATAAGATGAATACGATAATAGAAGGAATATATGAAGGAGCTTATCAAATATTTACGATAGATAATATATTTAATAAAAAGACACAAGATTTAAAAGATTTAATGGATAAGAATGAAAGTATGTATTATAAAGTAATTGAGAAATATAAAGACGGGCAAAAAGAATTCAGAGGTAAATTAAGTATAGGTGAATTCTTAGATTTAACAAATAAATTACAACCAGGAATAGAACTACGTTATAAAGGATTAGGGGAATTAAGTAGTGATGACATGTGGATGAACGTAATGAATCCAGAGAAAAGAACGTTAATACAATTAACAGTTAGTGATATAAAAGAAGCATGTAAAATGTATGATACATTACATGGTAAAGGAAAATCTAATTCAGAAAATAGAAGAGAGATGACAGAAGCATTTGAAATTAGAAAAGATATGTTAGATAACTAGGAGTGTGAAAGCACTCCTTAATAGGAGGTTGATAATATGAGAAAAGATGAATTCAATTACAATGAAAATATTTCAACTATGGAATTAAAAGATAAAGCACAAGATGCTATTAGTATATATGCACCAAATAAGAATGTTTACAGACATATTCCATTTATGAATGACGGATTATTACCATCAGAACGACGTGTATTATATGCAATGTTTAAGGATGTAAAAGCAGTACCTTGGCAAAAATATAAAAAGCTAGGTTTAACTATAGGTGCTACAATGGTGTACCATCCTCATGGTGAAGTTAATATATATAATACAGCAGTTAAGTTAGCACAATATTGGAAGAATGCTTGTGTGTTTATAGATGGATCAGGTTCTTATGGGAATGAGGTTGGAGATGACGCAGCAGCTTACAGATATCTAGAAGCTAAATTAAGTAAGTTTGCTTATAAATGTTATTTTGAAGATTTTAGTGAAGATTTAGTAGATATGAAAGCTGGGTATATAGAAGGTGTATTTGAACCAGAATATTTACCTGCAAGATATCCAGTAGCTTTAACTAAATCAATAAAAGCTATAGGTTATGGAATGTATTCACAATTCCCTAACTATAATTTTAAAGAATTAGTTGAATTCACATTAAAGTTAATGGATAATCCAGAATATGATAAAGTTATATATCCAGATATACCTAATAACTGTGAGATAATAGACGATGGACAATTTGATGAAATAAGAAGAACTGGTAAAGGTAACTTCAGAATGAAGTCTAAAGTTAATATAGATTATGAGCAATATAAAATAGAAGTATTATCAGTACCTCAAGGAACTGATTTATCAACTATAACGGAAAAGATAGTTGAAATGGGTAAATCAGGAGAACTTATAGGATTCGTAGATGTTCATAATATGAATGATAAAAGAAATAGTAAAGGTAAAAAGAAAAATAAGGAAGGTAAATTAAGTATAGAAATATTATTTAAACCTGGAACAGATTTAAATAAGAACTTGGAATTATTATATAAGAAAACTACAATGGTTATGACAGCGAGTTATGATTTAACATTAGTAGACGATTACAAATTAAGACATTATACAGTAAGAACATTATTATTAGATTGGATATCTTTTAGGAGAGATATTAAAAGAAGACAAATAAATAAAAAGATAACTAAGAAAATGGAAAGAAAACATATCTTAGAAGTATTGATATTTATAACAAATGCTAAGAACGGTCAAACTACAATCAAGTTAGCAACTCAATCTGAAGATGCAGTTGAATTCCAAAGTAAATTAGTATCTACATTTGGTATATCAACATTACAAGCTAAGACGATATCTAAGATGAGTGTAACAGCATTCAATAAAGAATCACATAGAAAATATCAAGAAGAATTAAAAGAGATAACTGAAGAATTAGAAGAACTATTAGTTATAACTAAATCATCTAAGTTAATAGATAATATAATAAAAGATGAATTAAAAGAAGGTATAGAATTATTTAGTAGACCAAGAAGTAGTGATATAGTAACATTTGGTGATAGTAAATTTATACCTGATTCAGAACATAAAATAGTTATAACAAGAAATAATAGGATAAAGAAATTAGATGCTAGTGTTGATGGAATAGGTCAATTGGATGATGGTGACAAAGGAAAAGATTTATTCCCAGTAAATAATAGAGGAAGTATAATGGTATTTGACAAAAGAGGTAATATGAGTAACATAGATGTTAATGATATAAGTTCAACACCTGTTGATAGTGGTGGAGTTGATTTAGGAACAATGGTTACAGTTGCAGGTAATATAGTAGCTTCATTCCCTAAACCACCTGAAACTATAAAGGATGAGCAAGTATATTTAATATTAACAACTAAGAAAGGTTTAAGTAAGAAATTAAGTTATAGTAACTTCCAAAAGATTAGAGGAACAGTTTCAGCTATTAAGTTAGCAGATGATGATGAACTAGTTTCTGTAGATGTGTTATATGGTAAGAAAGATATAATAGTTTATACAAGAGAAGGTGGAGGTATAAGAATAAGTACAGATGATGTTAGAGAATGTGGTAGAGCAGCTTATGGAATATCTGTTATAGATTTAGCAGGTAATGATGAAGTTGTTGGAACTACAATAATAAACAAGAATCATAAATATATGGTAGTGTTAACATCAAAAGGTAAAATGAAGAAATGTGAATTAAAACTATTCAAAACAATGAAACGTAAAAGTCCTACATTGCAAATAAGTAGATTAGAGAAGAATGAAGTTATAGTAAATATTAAATCAGTAAAAGCTTCGGATAAAGTAATGTGTTATACACAATTTACAGAAGTTGAATATAAAGTAAAAGACATACCAGAACTAACAAGAAATCATCCCTGTAAGAAAATGGTTATGTTAAAGAATAAAGATGTTGTATTAGAATTAGTTGTAGAATAGATACTTAAGTATCTATTCTTTTTTTGTCAAAAAACAATCTATTAATATAGATATAGAGAGGGTGAAATAAGGTGGATAAATATCTAGAAGAAAGAATACAGGGAATGTATGAATATGAAAGTCCAATATTAGAAGCCTTTAAAAAACAAAAAGAATATACTAAATCAGATATGCTTAGAAACGATTTTTTTAGATATTTAAAACAAGAATATCCTGATTT
>JAEIGA010018552.1_pt1 | contig 10605 bp, 12 predicted proteins | sample 9270691 | NCBI WGS metagenome assembly JAEIGA01 (sample SAMN17057246, study PRJNA624740) | gut metagenome | biome: biome; isolation source: fecal sample | host: Bos grunniens | place: China: Xizang | collected 2019 | reverse complement strand
TAAATGAGCAGTCAATAGCAAAGATGAAGGACGGAGCTCGTATACTTAACTATTCTCGTGGAGAACTTGTAACAAGTGGAGATGTTCTTGCAGCATTAAAGAGTGGAAAGCTTGCAGCATACGTTACTGACTTCGTAAGCGATGATCTTATCGGTGAAGAGGGAGTTATAGCGTTCCCGCACCTTGGAGCATCCACCCCCGAATCTGAAGATAACTGTGCTAATATGGCAGTGCTCCAGACAATAGATTACATTGAGAACGGTAACATAGTAAACTCTGTAAATATGCCTAATATACAGGTAGCAAGAGGAACCGGTGCTCGGATCGCGGTAATTTACAAGGATAGCGCTGACACCTTTAACAAGATAAGCGCAGTAGCCGCTGATAAGAAGTTAGAGGTAGAGGCAGTGAGTGCGAAGTCGAGAAAAGAGATGGCGTACGCTATGATAGATGTTAAGGGTACTGTATCTGATGACGTTGTTGCAGCTTACGCGGCTATCGACGGAGTAATCAAAGTAAACGTATTCTGATAAATAAAACAAAAGTCCCCGCAGAGAGCGGGGATTTTTATTTTGTTAAAAAGAGGACCTCGATGAGAAATCATCGAGGTCTTTTGCGTGTTAAAGTATTTTGAAATTACTGCTTCTTACCCGAGAAAAACTTGTTGATAACGAGAGTGGCTAAAATTATCACACCGATAATAACGAAGATGACCAACATTCCCTTACCCATATAACCGAGCATATCTACAAATTTTTCGGGCTGAAAATTTATTTCGGGTACAGAAGGAGCCGCGCTCAAAAATGCTGTTAAAAATTTCATTTTAAAATCCCCCTTTATTTCGCGAAGAAGCTGAGAATGATACCGCCGGCAATAACCGAAGCGATCTGTCCAGACACATTAACGCCGATGGAGTGCATAAGCAGGAAGTTTTGCGGATCCTCTTTGAGTCCCATTTTGTGAACGATTCTTCCTGACATCGGGAAAGCGGAGATTCCCGCCGCGCCGATCATTGGGTTTATCTTCTTTTTAAGGAAGAGATTGAGGAACTTTGCAAAAAGTACACCGCCTGCGGTATCAACGATGAAGGCGATAAGTCCGAGTCCGAGAATGAGCAGGGTATCGACCTTCAGGAACTGCTCAGCAGTCATATTAAATGCGACTGAGATTCCGAGGAATATCGTAACCAGATTTGCGAGGACCTTCTGAGCGGTTTCAGAGAGGGAATCAAGAACTCCGCACTCTCTGATAAGGTTGCCGAACATGAGGAATCCGATAAGAGCCGTTGCCTGCGGAACGATAGCAGAAACGACGAGGGTTATGAGTATCGGGAACATAATTCTGGTGAGCTTGGAAACGGATTTTTGCTCATAGGGCATACGAATGAGGCGTTCCTTTCGGGTGGTGAGGAGCCTTATAACAGGCGGCTGAATAATCGGAACAAGTGCCATATAAGAGTATGCGGCAACGGTAATGGCTCCTTTATATTGGGAACCGAGGGTATTTGCAACAGCAATAGATGTGGGACCGTCAGCAGCGCCGATGATTGCAATAGAAGCGGCGTCGATTTCGGGGAAGAACATACGCGCCATCGCAAGAGTAAAGAAGATACCAAACTGCGCCGCCGCACCGAAAAGCATAAGCTTGGGATTGGAAAGTAAGGGACCGAAATCTATCATTGCACCGATTCCAATGAAGAGGAGCAGCGGAAAAAGCTCGTTAGCGATTCCTGCGTGATAGAGCTCATTAATAGGACCGGTAAGCGCCTCCGAAAAAGGAATATTTACAAGTAGGGTTCCGAAGCCCATCGGTAAAAGAAGAGTCGGCTCCATTTCTTTTTTTATTGCAAGGAAAATGAGCAAGCATCCGATTAAAATCATAACTCCTTGCTGCCAGGTGAACTCCAGCAAATTGCGGTAAAGAATGTCCATTTTTGATTAGCCTCCGTTAAATTAATAAAAACACCTTGAACATTTTAACACATTATTTGAAAAAATCAAGATATTTGAAGACAAAAAAGACTACGATGAAAATTTATCGCAGTCCTTTTAATTTTTATACATTATTAATATATTACGGCGCCGTACCAACAAGCCAGCCTTTCGAGTACCTCTTTTGCGATTTCCGAACGGGAGTCAATAAGTGCTTTACCGCAGTAGAAGATGAGAGCGGCTTCGAGAGCTTCCTCTGAATCGGAGAGAAAAGCTATCGGTAAGTCAGCTATATAGGAGTTAAGAGAGAATTGGTAAGCGTCATCGAAGGAGTCGACCTTAACGGTAATTATATCGTATCCTTCATCTGAAAGGGTAACGAGCTCATCCGCCATATCCACGGAGCATACAAGCGGCTCGGTAGAGCCGGCGGTTTCGTTTATCCAAAAGATATCGGTTGCGTTTGCAGCGTATATAGGAGAAAAATCGGGGTACTCAGTATGAAGAAGAGGGGGCTTATTTTTGATTTGCAGCGCTCGCTCGCTGAATTTATTACAGGTAAGCTTTCCGCCGACTACCGAAAATCCGAGACTGATAAGCTTTTCGGCAAAAGAGCGTGACTCGGGAGTGTCATCACTTATCTTAATAATAAAAGGAGTATCCGCAAAATCAGACAGACTTTTAATCAAATCAAGGGTGGAGTCGTCATACGCAAAAAGTTCGAGTCCGAAGGCTGACGCTTTGAGCGAATTTAATGTAATGAGTGCGCTGAGAGGTACGAATTCGGGAGCCTCATCCGAGTACGACATAATGGGAATAACGGGTAAATTTGCTTGTTTAGCTCCCAAGAGAGCCATACGGATATCGGCAAGAGAGGAAAATCCGTCACAAATAATCAGGTCGACACCGAGCTCGGCAAGGACAAGTGCTTGTGATGAATAAATATTGAGAAGATCAAGCACGGGAACCTCACCGAAGGGCTCAGCAGTGACTCCCGACGGAAGAATTTTCCCTGAAATTGAAGCAGCAGTACCCTTTATCGCTTCCTTATAAATAGATACGATTTTCCTGAAAAGGTCAAAATCTTTATCGTTTTGAAAATTCTCGGAATCTTGATTTTTGAAAGGGAGTGCGGGAAGGCATAATACGTCGGCACCCGAGCTTACAAACTTGCGTAAAACCGCAACGGCGGTTTCGGAGTTTTCACAAGTCCATTTGAGTATGTTATCATTGTCGGGAGCTCCGAGAGAAACGAGAGCAGAGTAAAAATCGTCGTCCGTAAAAATCACAGATGAAGATATATCCATTTTTCTTCTCCTTAAAATGAAAAGATCACATTACTTCGGGTGCGTCTATTTTAAGCATAGAGAGTATGTTTTTGAGGGTAGTGCGTACCGCGATGCAGAGAGCTATTCTCGCCTGAGTGAGCTCGGGATCGTCGCAGTTTACCCTGCAGGAATTATAAAACTTGTGGAAAAGCGATGCGAGATCGATCGAATACTTCGTGATCTTTGCGGGATCGCGGTTTTGTGCCGCATCAATAACTATTGAGGGGAATCTTGCTGTTTGGAGTATAAGTTCAAGCTCTGAGGGATCGGTGAGGAGCTCAAGCTGCTTTGAGGATACCTCAGCGGGAGCAACTCCCTGAGCTGCAAGATTTTTGAGGATACTGCAGATGCGGGCGTGAGCATACTGAACGTAATATACCGGATTTTGTGAGGACTGCTCCGCTGCAAGACCTAAATCGAAGTCAAGACGGCTGCCGGGCTCACGCATATTGAAGAAGAAGCGCGCGGCGTCGATCGGAATCTCCTCAAGGAGATCTGTCAAAGTGATCGCCTTGCCGGTGCGCTTGCTCATTCTTACTGCCTCGCCGTTTTGGGTAAGGCGAACGAGCTGCATAAGTACGATGTCGAGCTTGCTTCCGTCGAGCCCGATAGCATCCATCGCGCCCTTAAGACGAGCCACGTGGCCGTGGTGGTCGGCTCCCCAAACGTTGATAACGGTATCGAATCCGCGGACAGCAAATTTGTTGAAATGGTAAGCGATATCGGCGGCAAAGTAGGTGGGAGCACCGTTTGCGCGGATGAGCACCTCGTCCTTTTCAGCACCGAAGGAGGATGCCTTGTACCAAAGCGCGCCGTCTTTTGAATAGGTAAGACCTTTTTCGCGCAGTATGCTGATGACGTTATTCACCGAGCCGTCATCGTGAAGATTTTTTTCGTGGAACCAAACGTCGTAAGTGATGCGGTATTTTCCGAGATCGCGTTTGAGGTTAGCGATATTTATGGGTAACGCGTAGGCGACTAATGCATCGCGGCGTTCGCGTTCGGTGGAGTTAAGGTAAGCATCACCGAATATTTCGGCAAAATTTGCGGCGTGCGCTTTAATATCATCGCCGTGGTAGCCGTCTTCGGGGAACTGGAACGCTTCTTCTCCGAGGAAATGCTGACAGTAACGTGCTTCGAGGGAAGCTCCGAATTTTTCGATCTGGTTTCCCGCGTCGTTAATGTAGAATTCTCTCGTAACGTCATAGCCTGCAGCGTCAAGGGCTGCGGCAAGACAGTCGCCCAAGGCTCCGCCGCGGGCATTGCCCATGTGCATAGGACCGGTGGGATTAGCGGAAACGAACTCCACCATCACCTTTTTGCCCTGTCCGTAATTGGTTTTACCAAAATTTTCCTTTTCCTCGAGTGCTGCAGATACTACGTGAGCAAACCACGAAGGCGACAGGAAAAAGTTGATAAATCCGGGACCCGCTATCTCGACCTTGCTGAAGAAGGAACCGGTAAGGTCGATGTGAGAAAGTATGGTCTGAGCGATTTTTACGGGTGCAGAGCGGAATATCTTCGCCGAAACCATAGCTACGTTTGCGGCGAAATCTCCGTGGGAACGGTCGGCGGGAATTTCCACCGTAAAATCAGGAATATCAGCTTGCGCAAGTTCGTTTAAGTCGAATGCGGTTTTCAGACTTGAGCTGATAAGACGGCGTATTTGTTCGGTCGTCAAATAAATAGGATCAGACATTTAGTTTTTACACTCCTCAATATTTATAAATACTTCATTTTCGCTTGATAAAGCGGTATTGATATCCAAAGAATATTTAAAATTCAGTTCACCGCCGGAATCGGTTAATTTTGAGGTGATACTGTCGCAGGAAACTCCGATGGTGAGGAAGTCGAAGCCGACATCGTACCTGCATTGATGGCGGGCTCCTTTTTCTATAATGAGCTGCTGACGGGAGCTTCCGCTGCGTGTCATAGTTACCTTGTGGCTGCCCTCGACCTTGAGGACGGTTTTCATTCCATCCATACCGGTAAGCAGCGACTCATCGTAGCAGATGTAGTAGTCGTCTTTTTTGCGGTAGAAGGAGCCGCGGGTGGTAAGTTCAACGGCATCGGATTCCCCGTCTGCCGACTGTATTCCTTTAATAGATATAAGAACGTCTTTTTTCATTTTAAAGTACCTTTGATTTGAGTAAATTATTTTTCGAAATCGACCTTTTCGATGTTGGTTATTTTTTCTCCGAGGAGCTCCTCTGCAATACCGGAAAATCCGTCGATATCGTCGCTTACGAAGTAGCGTTTGGTTCCGACGGAATCTTTGTCGTGGAGCATATCGTTTTTTGCGAGGAATCCCGCAACGTCGATAACCGTTTCTTTTCCGGTATCAATAAGAGCGACGTCGGGACCCACTGCCTTGGAGATTATTCCGCTTATGAGGGGGTAGTGCGTACAGCCGAGGATAAGGACGTCGACATCTGAGCTGCGAATCGGAGCAAGATACATCTCAGCGGTAAGGTTTGTTATCTGATTGTCCTCGGCGATAAGACCGTTTTCGACAAGCGGTACGAAAAGAGGACAGGGCTGGGTAAAGATTTCGGCTTGGGGTAATACGTTGTGAATGTATCTTTGGTACGCACCGCTGTTTATGGCGGAAGCAGTACCTATAACGCCGATTCGTCCCGAACGCGTACTGCGGCAGGCTGCGTTGGAGGCAGATGCGAGTACACCGAAGAAGGGTACGGGAAGACGGGCGATTTCAGACTGAGGGAGCACTGCGCTTACCGTTCCGCAGGCGGCGATTATCATTTTAACGTCATGCTGCAGTAAAAAATCTATATCTTCTCGTGCGTATCTGATGATAGTCTGCTGACTGCGTGTTCCGTAGGGTACTCTTCCTGTATCTCCGAAATATACGATATCTTCAGAAGGGAGTGCGGCTACGAGCTGACGGACGATGCTGAGTCCGCCCAATCCCGAGTCAAATACGCCGATAGGTCTGTTATCCATAAAATCACCATCGCTTTGCAAAAGTTGAGGTTACCGTGAAAACGGGTCCCCGAAACAAAGTTATTTTACATTATAATGGTTATGGTTAGTCGAAACATCTCTGTTTCGACACAAAATCTCTGATTTTGAAACAAATTTTCCTTGAAAATTTGACCATAACCATTGCAATGATTGTTATGCAAAATCAAATTCTACCATTTGATTTTGCTAAAGCCGCTTGAAAAGCGGCTTGTAGAAGCGCTTTTGAGCGTTTCGACAAATTACAATCATTATAGCATAAATATATTCAAACCGCAACGATTTTATAAAAAACAATTGCATTTTATAAAGAAAAGAGGTAAAATGGGGAGGAGGAGCTTGGAGATGCGGCGAAAGCAGCGATAAAGCGGCCGAAAAAGGCTCCAAACAGAGTCCGATAAGAGAAAAAGAGTAAAAAATAGTCAAAAAATGAAAAAAATCTCTTGACTTGGACTTGCAAAGTATGATATAGTTGTAATTACCTCTGAAAGGGTTATTTTTTATGTTCAAAAATTAGCGTTCTTTTTCGAGGGAGGCAACCCACAACAGATAGCAAAAAAATCCGGTAATCAGGAGGTGCCGAAATGAGGGTAAAAATTACCTTATCTTGTACGGAATGTAAACAGCGCAACTACAACACGATGAAAAACAAGAAGAACGATCCTGACAGACTTGAGATGAACAAGTACTGTAAGTTCTGCAGGAAACATACCCTTCACAAAGAGTCGAAGTGATTGAGAGGGAGAGGTGCTAATATGGCTAATGCAAACGCAAATGCAAACGGAGCAAAATTCAGTATAAAAGCTCTTCCCGCAAAGATCGCGCGTTCTTTTAAGGATATGAAAGGCGAAGTAAAGAAAGTCGTATGGCCGAGCAAAAAGCAGGTAATCAACAATACGGTTATCGTACTTGTGGCTATGGTTATAGCAGCTGCTTTTATAGGCGCACTTGATTTTCTTATGTCGCTTCTGCTTGATTTATTTTTTTAGTAACGCGTAGTTTCGGACGAGAGTACGAAATTAAGGTGCGGAGGTAGGAAGGTAAGATATGGCAGAAAACGCGAGATGGTATGTTATCCATACCTATTCCGGATACGAGAACAAAGTCGCAACAAACCTTGAGAAAGTAGTGGAGAACAGAAGACTTCACGATCTTATACAAGAGGTGCGGGTTCCGACGGAGATCGTAACGGAAATAAAGGATAATCAGAAAAAAGAAGTTGAACGCAAAATATTCCCTGGATATGTATTGGTGAAGATGGTAATGACGGACGATTCTTGGTATGTAGTAAGGAACGTTCGCGGAGTTACCGGCTTTGTAGGACCGGCTTCCAAGCCCGTACCGCTTACCGATAAGGAAGTAGCGGCACTCGGAATGGAGTCAAGGCCGACAGAGGTGGGATATGCGGTAGGAGATTCGGTGTATATCACCGGCGGACCGCTTGAAGGCTTTATCGGTACGGTTGAAGCTATCGACATCGCTAAGAACAGCGTAAGAGTAATAGTTTCGATGTTCGGAAGGGAAACACCGGCAGAGCTTGAGTTAGAACAGGCAAAACCGGTAGAATAAAAAGCTTTTTAAAGAGGAGGCAGCTTTGAAAAGAAGCGGCCGCACGGTTCGGAACATTGGATGAAGGACCGTTTTTAGTGGGAGGGGTTCCAAAGGAACTCCGCCAAATACCACATAATTTTTGGAGGTGCAAAAAATGGCTCAAAAGGTTGTCGGCTACATTAAGTTGCAGATACCTGCCGGAAAAGCGACTCCGGCGCCCCCTGTAGGACCTGCATTAGGACCGTACAGTATCAACATTGTTGGATTCACAAAGGAATTTAATGAGCGTACAAAGAACGATATCGGACTTATAATTCCGGTAGTAATCACTGTATACGCAGACCGTTCTTTCTCGTTCATCACCAAGACTCCGCCCGCAGCAGTTCTTATAAAGAAAGCATGCGGAATCGAAAGCGGATCCGGAAAACCTAATAAGGATAAGGTAGCGAAAATAACCAAGGAACAGATCAAGGCTATCGCTACACAGAAAATGGTAGACCTTAACGCTGCAAATATCGAGACTGCTATGAGTATGATCGCAGGAACCGCACGCAGCATGGGCGTAGTAGTAGAGGACTAACCTTCCGGGTGGGAGGAATTTCCGTTATATACCACTCAAGTGGGAGGAGTAAAGAATAATGAAACACGGTAAAAAATATATTGAAAGCGCAAAGAAGATAGAGCGCGCGAGATTGTATGATACCGCCGAAGCTTTAGGACTCTGCGTTGAGTCTGCTAAAGCGAAATTTGATGAGACGGTAGAAGTACACGTAAGACTCGGCGTTGACTCTCGTCACGCTGATCAGCAGGTAAGAGGAGCAGTAGTGCTTCCCAACGGAACCGGTAAGAGCGTAAGAGTACTTGCCTTTGCAAAGGGCGATAACGTACAGAAGGCTCAGGAAGCCGGCGCTGAATTTGTCGGAGCCGAGGATATGATGCAGAAGATCCTTCAGGAAGGCTGGATGGATTTTGATATCGTAATAGCAACCCCTGATATGATGGGAATCGTAGGACGTCTCGGTAAGGTGCTTGGTCCCCGCGGACTCATGCCCAACCCCAAGGCAGGAACCGTAACCCCTGATATCGCAAAGGCTATTCTCGAGGCAAAAGCAGGTAAGATCGAGTACAGACTCGACAAAACCAATATCATCCACTGCCCGATCGGAAAGGCTTCTTTCGGAACCGAAAAGCTTCAGGAGAACTTCGATACCCTTATGGGAGCAATCGTTAAAGCGAAGCCTGCAGCTGCAAAAGGACAGTATGTAAAGTCCTGTGTCGTATCTGCGACTATGGGCCCCGGCATAAAGATCAATCCGGCGAAATTTGCTACTGTATAAAAATACTTGACAAGCGGTTAATTATGATTTATAATTAATGAGTTGTTAAGATTACAAGTTAATAATCCGAAGACCGTAGGTTCAAACGCGAGTTTGTATAATGGGTAACCGCCTGCCGAGGATGAGTACAGAGCTTTTGCGTATCTAAGGGTACGCTTGAGGGAGCTGTTCGATCCGAGGTGTAGTGCGGGACGAACGGCTCCTTTTGTATTTACGGTTCGAGGTGGGCGAATAAAACAGAGTAAAGAGGTGAAAAATTTGCCAAGCGAGAAAATTTTACTTCAAAAACAGCAAATCGTAGCTGAATTAGCTGAGAAGTTAAAGGGTTCTGTTGCAGGTGTGCTCGTAGACTATAAGGGAATAACCGTTGCTGACGATACAAAGCTTCGTAAGGAGCTGCGTGAGGCAGGAGTTGAGTACACCGTAATAAAGAACAGACTTTTGGCTCTTGCTGCTAAAGAAGCAGGTCTTGAAGGAATGATTCCGACTTTGGAAAATTCCACAGCTCTTGCAGTAAGCGAAAGCGATCATGTAGCTGCCGCTAAAATACTGAACAAGTATGCAGAAGGATCCAAAGGAAAATTCACTGTAAAATGCGGATTTGTAGAGGGAAATGTTATTGATGCTGCAGGTGTAGCAGAACTTGCACAGCTGCCTTCCAGAGAAGTACTCGTTGCGAAGGTTCTCGGCGGATTCAACGCTCCTATATCCGGATTTGCAAATGTACTCAGTGCCAACCTGCGTGGATTGGTCGTTGCTCTTAATGCAATTGCTGAAAAACAAAGTGCGTAATTAAACGCGAAAAAAATTAACAAAAAAAATTAAAAACAAAAATTTGTGGAGGTAAATTATCATGGCTTCTGAAAAAGTAGTAAAATTAATTGAAGATGTAAAGGCTCTTACCGTTCTTGAGCTCTCCGAGCTCGTAAAGGCTCTCGAAGAGGAATTCGGCGTATCCGCAGCTGCTCCCGTAGCTGTTGCTGCCGCTGCTGCTCCTGCAGCTGCTGCCGCTGCTGAAGAGAAGACCTCTTTTGACGTTGTTCTCGCTGACGTAGGCGCTAACAAAATGCAGGTAATCAAGGTAGTTAAGGACGTAGTAGGTCTCGGACTTAAAGAGTCCAAGGATCTCGTTGATGCTGCTCCGAAGACCCTTAAGGAAGGCGTATCTCAGGCTGACGCTGATGCTATAAAGGCTAAACTTGAAGAGGTTGGAGCTAAAGTTGAAATCAAATAAGTTGATTTTGACAAGTAGTCGAAACTTTACGGCGCGAACCGAGTGGTTTGCGCCGTTTTTCCATTAAAATACAGACAAAAGGGAATAAATTTTTTAAATTTGTTTTGGTTTTGTTTATATTTTAATAATAAGCTTATATTATTTATTAGTGAATTTTTTATGAGGAGAAATAGTCATGGGATTTTTTCAGAATATGAGGTACAGATTTTCGCAATGGATGTACGGAAGGTATGGTACTGATG
>JAEIGA010018551.1_pt1 | contig 10605 bp, 3 predicted proteins | sample 9270691 | NCBI WGS metagenome assembly JAEIGA01 (sample SAMN17057246, study PRJNA624740) | gut metagenome | biome: biome; isolation source: fecal sample | host: Bos grunniens | place: China: Xizang | collected 2019 | reverse complement strand
GTCTAGAGAATATTACATTATTTTCGAGTTGAGACATAGCAAACAGGCGACGTCGGTCATCACCTCTGTATGCAGGCATAATAGAGTCGGGATAGTTCTCTACGTGACGTTGTTCGTAATTGCTGTATGTCATATACTTTATTACATTAAGACGTGCATAGTGATAACGCAACGAGTCGCGATAAAGGCTATCCATTGACAAGGGCTGTGCAACCATTCTGTTATAGTTGAAACAACGGTCGGCCTTTGCAACCATTTCGTTCCACACTTCGTTTGTGGGGACATAGAGTACATAGAGCGAGTCTTCTGCATCCAAGTTTCCGACACCGTCCCAAGGGTTCAACATATCGTTGGTTGTTGTGAAAACAGAGTCGATATATGTCTGTGCACCGTCAACGATGGGACCCATTGTGCTCAACCGCGGGTCGAAATCTGTTACGTTAAAAGAGTATAGGAATTTAGAGACAGAGTCTACACGTGAATCCATACGCATATATTCCCATAAGCTATACTTGTATTCAGCCGGAGTGGATATCTTGTGAAGAATACCGTTCCAAACACGAATATTGCTTTCTACCAACAAAGAGCCTGAGAATGTGTAACCGTTCACATAGTCGCCGGCGAAGGTGGCAACCTTCTTGTTCAGCAGAAGAATCTTGTTGTCCTCGTCCAAATTACCGTTCGCAGCTTTCAAGTGGTTCGATATGTGCGCCATAATGAAAGTTTTAAAAACCTCGTCGCGGTTTCCGGCATTTATCTCCTCAATGATTGAGTCCTTATTGAAAGAACCATTCATTGGTGCCCAAAGAGTGTATACTCTGGCGTGGTTGAAGAGAGAGTCGGCACATTCAGGGCCGCAGCAATCAAGAACCTCAACAAAGTCTGTCAATGTCGCATCGTTCTTTATAACCTCGAACATTGTTTTGTCGGCAAAAGGAGTCTCGGGAGTTACTTTCAAGCCATCGGAGTCTTCGCAGGAAGCACCGAGAAGAAGAGCACCGAACAACATTGCGCCGGCAATGATTTTATGTTTAATATTTGTATTCATATAAAGTTTGTTTTTTATTTTCTTCTTTAAAAGGTGCTGCATAAAAGTATGCCCAATTATGCAGACCTTTTATAAAATACCTTTATACCTGTTTAGTTCATCTCCACACTTTCATCTTCTCTGATGTAGGCCGGATTCTGCACCAAATTCTTGTTAAAGCGCATCTCATCAATGTATATCGGGAGGAACAAGCCATCTATTGTAGCCATCTTGCTCTTAACTACACCTGAGTTGCTGTCGAGTTTGTCGGCAACAAATGTAATATTGTTAGTGCTGCCGTCGCGCAATGCAACACGCACCAAGTCGAACCAACGTTTGCCTTCGTATGAGAGCTCCCTTGCACGCTCGTCAAGCACAAGCTGTGCAGCAGACTGCTGTGTCATATATGAATTAATATCAAGAGGTCTCTTTATATTGGTTGAATCTACCCTCGAGCGTGTATTTATAGCCTTTACTATATTGAAAGATTCTGTAAAGTCCTCTGTCGATGCCGAAGGACGGTTAACCATAGCCTCTGCCATCATAAGAAGCACATCGGTTTTGCGATAAACTATCCAGTTTGCATCAAAATCTCCCTTATCCCTGTATGCCTCGGCCGGCGATGCCTGAGCAGAATACTTTACAATTCTTGTGTGTGTATCGTTAGAATTGCCGCCGGTATTTGCTTCTGCTCCACCCTTCAATGATTTTGCATTGGTATAGGTATATGCACGGAGGTCGTCATCCTGATACATCTTGCTGAGGAAGTTTGTGGGAACAACCAACCTTCCTTGCTCCTTCTCTGTTCCATACAAGTTTAACACAGCATAGCATTCACCGTCGGTGTTTACTCCTTCCACCTGCAACTCAAAGATAGACTCTGTGGAATTCTGAATACCGAATATCATATCATATGCGGAACTGTAATGATTGTCTTTCTTGTCTTTGACAGTACCGAAGTTCTGGATGAGGTCGTAAGGATACCTAATTACAGCGACGCTTGAGTTTTCGAGATCTTCCTCAAATTGGCTGTCCATTTTTGCCAACAAAGTACGGCACTCGGCCACACACTCGTCATAGTACCTTTGAACATCACCCGCAGCCACTAGTTCACTCTCACCCTCATAATACTGCGCAAAAGCTGCGCGCCACAAATTCACATCGGCCTTCATCGCCAACACTGCGTTTTCTGTTATACGGCCATAGTTATGGGTTATGGTTGTATAACCGCCCGACTTCATAACCATACCTTCGGCACGCTCAAGGTCTTCCATTATATAGTTGAGAGCCTCAAGCGGGTGCACCTGATGATAATCGGGGAGGTCGGCATCGCTAACTGCAGGTACAAGAGCCATTGGTATATCACGGAAGGCACGAACAAGGTAGAAGTGGCACAATGCACGCATCGCATACATCTCTCCCATAACCACCTGAAGGTCGCCTTCGGTAAAGTCGGGGTCGCGCTCTGTAACAAGCGGAGCATATTCAATTACAAGGTTTGCATAATTGATAGCCTCATAAAAGACGCCCCAGTTGCAATATGAGTTTTCATCGAGAATGTTGGCCTCGACAAGGTATTTCAATTCAGCGCCGGCCGACTCACGGAAAGTCATATTGTCGGCACGCAGTTCACCCCAAACAATTGCCCTCTCCATTGCAGATGTACTAATGAGCTTTACATAGCTGTGGGCAAGCATACCGTTCACTTGGTCTTCGGTTTGCCAAAAGTCCTCGTGAACTATCTGGTTGCTGGGTATAATTGTCAGGTAATCGGTACACGAACTCAAAAGAGAACCTGCAATCAACGCCACGGCAAGCAGCGATTTTTTATATATATATTTTATTGCTTTCATATTCTTCAACTTTTAGAAACCAACTGATATTGATACTGTATATGAGCGCGCACGCGGTGTCTTGGAGCCATCCCAAGCAATACCTTTAGAGCCATTGCCGATTTCCGGGTCAAGACCTGAATACTTTGTCCAGAAGCAAACGTTGTCGGCCGAAGCATACAACTGCAGACTCTTCATTCCGAACTTCTTCAACCAATCGGGTTCGAAGGCGTATGACAACTGAACGTATGATAGACGTACGTACGATGCATCTTCTACATAGCGGTCACTGCCAAGATAGTTGTACGCATTTGTGTTTCCATTTACGGCACGTGGAATTTCTGTGATATCACCCTCCTTGCGCCAGCGCCAGTTCACAGCAACACTCTGGTTGTCGAACGATGACATATTCTCAACACCCATACGGGCTGTATTAACCACATCGACATCCCAACGGTATGTGAACGAGGTCTTCAAGCTCCACTTCTTGTAACGGAATGTAAAACCGAAACCACCCTGAGCTGCAGGGTTTGAGTTACCAAGATAAACGATATCGAGCTGGTTGATGGTACCGTCGTGGTTTATATCTTCATAAATGGCATCACCACCCTTGAATTCATACTCTCTAAAGGGTTTCAAAGTCTCGGTATCGAAGAAGAGGGCCATCTTCTTAGGTGTACCGTCGGCCTCGTAAACAACGTTGCCTTCGGCATCGCGAACGATAGGACAGGTACCGTTACGGCCGGCAGCCTCTTCGGCAAGAGCCTTTTCCCAGTTCTTGTAGCTGTAACGATAAACACCCTTGTAACGGAAACCATAGATAGCACCCATTGGGTTACCTATCTGTACACGGCCAAGATATTCCGAGTTCTTGGGTTCTTCGTACTTGCCATTTTCTTTTTCGAGATATGCATCGTCGAGTTCAAGAATCTCGTTGTAGTTATTACCTATATTAAAATACATTGAGAACGACAGGTCACCTACAATCTTCATATTATTGAGGTTAAGGTTAAGTTCCCAACCGGAGTTGCGTATTGTACCTGAATTCTTGAATCCTAATGTCGGATAACCTGTTGACGATGGAATTCTAAACTCTGGAACTATCTGGTCATACGTTGTACCGTTATAATAGTTGAACGCACCGGTGAGTTTGCCTTCAAAGAGACCAAAGTCAGAACCGATGTTCCACTCGCGCTTGTCGGAACGGCGAAGGTCTGTCAAACGGATACCGTTCATCTTAAAGACAGCCATACCAAGATAACTGCTGCCCTGAAGCGGCTCGTATGAGTTGAAAGTCAGGTTTCTGCCGGGCGCGTGGCCGTCCATACCGAAACCGGGACGCAAAGAAAGCATAGAAACAAATGGCTTAGCCCACTCCATCCAGCTCTCGTCGATAATGTTCCAACGTGCCGAAATAGATGGGTATGCAGCCCATTTTCTATCGTCACCCATTGAAGTGTGACCCTCGCCACGTACTGCAAGACGCAATGAGTATTTAGACTTATATGAGTAGTGGGCATCGAATACGAAACTCAGGTTGCGGCTTTCCCAACGGCCGGTAGATGTACCACTGCCAAGCTGGGCACCAACTGTAGAGCTGCTTATATTACCGGTAGGCAAGCCACGGGCAACAGAAGACTGAGAGTTACCTGAAGATGTATAAAGCTCGAACTGGGCATTCATTGTCAAGAAGTGGTCTCTGTTACCCAAGTATGGAGTAAAGATAAGCTGGTGACGGGTAGTAAAGCCAAGACTCTTGTTGTCTTCGGCCTTAGACTCGTTCTTTGCGGGGTCGTCCCAGTCGGCATTTGACAAGGCTGCAGGTGTATAAACAGTACCTGAGTATGTAGAAGCGTTGAGGTTCACCATACCGCGATACTTAAGCTGTGTCTCGTCGTCTTCGAGGCCCAATAGATTATACTCGAATGTAATCTGTGGGTTTATACTGAAGTTGTCGGTGTAATATTCGGCAAGGTGACCTACTGCAAGAGGATTCTTGCGGCTATATACAGCACTTTCAAGGTCATTCTTTTCTGCGTAGTTCAACATAGAATAGTAGTCTTCGGTGTTGTTGCCGTAGATGTCCTGCTTGTAGATACTCATATTAGGCATCATTATCTGCGCATTGTACAACAGACCTTCGGTGTTTCTTCTCATATGTGTGTAGGAGAAAGAGAAATCGGCAACTACCTTAATGCGCTGCGATACATAGTAGTCGAGGGCAAGACGTGAAGTAACGCTCTGAGAGTTCTGTCCGATAACTTGGAATGTCTCGTCGGCATAGCTTCCCGATATACGGAATGTAGCCTTCTCACCACCACCGCTTATGTTTACACTGTACTCGTTACGGTAACCGTGCTTAGAGACAGCATCTACCCAATCGGTGTTGTTGTTGAAGTTTTCATATTCGGGGAAAGTCTTGTCGTAGTTAAGTTCCGGGATATCGGCTTCTGAAGCCACTTGGTTACGGTTGAACAAAGCCTGCTTGATGAGCATAGTATAGTCGTCACCATTCAGAAGATTCAAGCCTTCGGGCAACCATTTATCCTTGAACTTATATGTAAAGTTCACACGGGTAGCACCACGCTTACCACGCTTTGTCTTGATTTTGATGACACCGTTAGCACCTCGTGAACCCCAAACGGCACAAGAAGCGGCGTCTTTCAACACCTCAATTTCGGCAATATCCTCGGTGTTAATCATAAGAAGCTCGGCAAAGCCTTCGTCGGTAGCAGTTTCGAAGTCGAATGTTCCCTCGGCAACCTCAAAGATATTGTCGTCGACAACGATAAGAGGTTCTGCCGAGATACCGCCTTCGGCAGCAGTTTTTCCCGAAGTCAATGAAGAGTTACCACGGAGACGCATCTGGTTGTTTGAGCCAACGTCACCCGATACAATACTGTCAAGACCGGCGATCTGACCCTGCAAAGCCTCGTCTACCGAAGCGAACGAAAGACCTTCCATCTCTTCCATACTGATTTTCTGGGTAGCGTGAGTCATCTCGCGTTCAAGAATATCGAGACCACCGGAACGTGTTCTCTCTTCGGCAACGATTACGACATCATCGAGAATATTGTCCTCGACCATCTTTATATTGAAGACGGTACGTGAACCAATCTCAAGACGCTGTGTCTTGTAGCCAATGTACGAAATCTCAATAACGTTGTTGGTGTTTTTAACAACCATTGAGAAGTTACCTTCGAAGTCAGTAGCTGTTGCTTCGATAATACGGTTGCTGGCATCACGCTCAGTGATGTTTACCATAATCAGCGGACCTTCGGCGTCGCTTGTTACAGTACCAGAAATTCTCGCGCCCGACTGTGCGAATGCTGTTGTACCAAAACAGCAAAGAAGCACGAGTAATAATAAATACTTTGTTCTTATCATAGCTTTTATGTTTATTCTACACCACTGTTAGTTGCCGGGATTCTTTCAATGACATTACCCGAGTTGTCTACCTTGAGCATATTGTTGTTTTCATCAACTACATATTCGCAGATGACGTTTTCATCTTCGTCTTCTACAAATTGAACAAGCATACCTTCGGCGTTTACAAGCATAGGTTCATTATCTTTGAGAACAAGTTCCTCACGTGTGAGGTATGTATCCCACTCTTCGCTAGCTTCATTTATCGGAGACATAAGGTAACCGATGTTCATTCTCACATTTTTACCTGCGAGGTTAGGCATCTCTACCCTGCCACGGCTGGCAACAAGATATGGAGACTTGCCGCCAATGCTTACCAAGCCGTTGGTTCCCTTAACAGTCATTGTGTCGACAAGTTCGCCGGTTGCTGCGAAACGACGTATAAGGCCGTCGTAACCAAACAGCGATGCATTGAGCAATGCGCGGTTAATTGGCTGCAGCACAGCAAATGAAGAGGTTGATATTGTTTGAGGAATCTGCTCGCCGTCTGTTGTAAATATGAAGTCGCGGCACATAACGTTCCAGTCCCTACCCTCTTCGCCGGTTGTAATTACTCTTGCCCAATTGTCATAGTCGCTGTATTCTGTCAGGTCGTCTTTAACAATGAGAGTCTTGCCATCGGAAGCGGTTCTTACAATAGTTTCGTAGAAACGGCCGGTTCTGTCATTGATAACGGCTGTTGCGAAGTTTGCCTCGCTGTTGAAGCCTCCGCCGGGAGCTGCAATAGTAAACGGATTGTTGTCTACATATACAGAGTTATCTTGGAAGTGATAACGGATGAACTTGTTGAGCATACGCATTACAGACGCAGCCTTTGCAGGATGTGTCGCAGCAAGTTCCTCAACCTGCTCCCATACAGGAAGACCGCGGTCGAACAACTCTCTGATAGACTCGTTTGAAGGAACATATACTGTATAGTGATATGTGCTGAAGAATGGAATGCCATTAACTATTGTACCACCTTCGGCATCGTTGTAGAAGATTGAATAGAGTTTCAAAGAGTCTTCCAGTATTGAAGTAGAGTCTGCATCGGGGAACATAGCTTCGAGCATCGAAGAGAAGTTTGCCGGATTACAGAGCTGGAAGAATTCATAGTACAAATCGGTTTCGTTTTCACCGAATCTCTTCAGATTTGTGTAAACCGACCTTGTAGGCGGTGTTGGAACACCGGTATATGTGCGGGTTAGAGTATTCTCTTCACCGGCAACTGTACAGTATGTTCTACCGTTCTTTTGAGAATATCTGAGACCAAGTGCAACAGATGTACCATTCTCTATTTGCTCACCACCATAGAATACAATATTTTCAGGGCCGTTATATTCGACCTTTATTGTACCATAGCCCTTTGTCTGATAATATTTGTTACCCGACTCTATGTCGCCTAATATAATAAGGTATTCCATAAGGTCGGTCATACGGTTTGCCATAAATGTATTACCATTGAACTTCTTGCCCGACAGATTCACCGGACCAAATGAAGCTACTGCGGTGTCGGCTCTCTGGTATGTTTGAGGGTCAAATTTGAATGTTTCAGCCCAAAGTTCTGTAGCACGGGCTGTATTCTTCGGGCGGTCTGCGTTATAGTGGAACACGTATGCCTTCGGGTCACCATAGTTATGTGTGATAGGGTCGTAATAGACAAAATAATCGTCATCGGGAACTATGAAGCTATACTCGGCATCCATAGCAAGGAGGTAGTTGTCGTAATCGAGCTGTTTGATGATATTACGCATAATGAGCATATTCTCGAATACCTTTGTAGGCGCAGATACAGCCTGATAGCTTGCAGGACCGAATACGTTATTCAATATATAGATGACACCGTTGTTTGCAATAACGCACTCGTCAACGTGATGCTCTTCAAGACCAATAGGGTCGTTGGCATCGTCGGTTATCTTGTCGAACTTGCTAAGAACTGTTCCAACAAACGATGGTTTCATAAGATTGTTAAGGAACTCAGCAATAAGGATTTCAGGAACACTGTCGAGAGCCTGCAGAAGAGTTGCTTGGTCTGTAACTTCAATATCGGGAGCATACTGGTCGAGCAAGAAACGGCCGGAACCTTCCGATGTTCCGAAATATTCGTACAAGACATCGTCGTTAGGCACGAACATTGCAGCCATATCGCGCTCTTTAGCAAGCTGTCCCTTATATTCGTTCCAACCCGGATCGAAGTTCAACAATTCATCTTGAGTAGGAGCTGCATTCTTTGAATCGAGCAACGGGGTTGTAGGGTAAGCGTCTGTGAAATATCTTAGACGATATATACTGTCTTTTGTATTGTAGAATGCCTGATAATCGGCCGACAGGGCACCGTCATATACAGGAACGCAGAAACGGTCGAGCAGGTGGCTGAATATTTCTGTATCCTCGTGCGCACGGAGCTCGGCTGCCATATTTGACGGCGGAAGAAGAAGACCGTCGAGACGATATATGTAACCGTTCTTACAAGTGATGGTCAATGTATCTTCGGAAAAGCTTCCCGCAGTTACGCCACTGGCAACAATCTTGTGGCCAAAGACAAGCGCCTCGTTATCTTTGAATGTATTTGTAGGCACACCGTCCTTCCTGAAGAGGAACGCGATATCGGAAGCCTTAATGGCGTTGTTTCTCAAATAATCGTACAAGAAGTGTACCATCATAGGAGCTGTTCCGTCCATAGCCAAGCGCATTGGCTTAGCAGGCTGACCGCCGTTCAAAGCTGCCCAATACTTGTTGTATGCAGGCATATCTTCTTCGGTAACCAATGGAATGGTGTCAATTATATTTGCCGATGTATAACGACGCAGACAGGTTCCTTCGTCACCGCTGCCGGCACCTGTACTTGCCATCATATCGAGCAGCATAGCATTGTCGAGCATTGCGCTGTAAAGAATAATCTTCATCTGGGCCTTTGTCATCTCACCAACGCTTGTAACACCCCACGGGTTGTTCTTGAAGAACTCCTCAAACGCAGCATCGTCGGCCACGAATAGAGTTTTGCTACCGGTATGAGACAAAGTCTCTGTTTCACCGAGACTATCAATGATAGCCACGAAATTAGAATAGGTGTGACCGGGTGTACCTTCCTTTAGGAAATCGTAAATACTTGCACCCAACCAATTAGGTTCTTCGTCGTCGTATTTGTAATCATCGAACCAGTCTTGACAAGACTGCAATGAACCGCCGACAAACAGCATACATATCGCAAGCAGCGATATCGAGCTCAATTTACTTAAACGGTGTCTAAACATAAGTACAAAAATTATTAATTATTATTTTTTTGTTTTTTTAAGTTTCAGGCAACAAGGCACAATACACCCTTTGCTAACGTGCAAAAATAAGACTTTTAAATAAATATTCGCATAAATCCCCTTTTTTTTTCGCCTAGAGGGCATTTTTTTCACATTTGGCACAAAAAAAATCCCCAAATTCTGTTTAAGCAACAAAAAAAGGGGATATTTTGAAATTTCGAATAATTAACAATAAAATGTTAAAATTCACTTTACATTTGTAGAATATTTAACTTTTACAGAAGGTCCTTCAACCACTTCGGCAAACTCGTGGGGAGTTATTTTCACAGGCTCCACCATAAATTCGGGAACGTTGTACGACCTGTCAAAGAAGTCGTAGAAAGATGGGCTCTCCTGAGGCAGAAGGAAAGCCTTGCTGCTGACACCGTTTTCGTCTACGTGAGCAATGTAAAGGCGGCTGTAGTTGGTATCTTCCCTGCGGCTTGCAAAGAGTATCCACTTGCCGTTGCTGCTCCACGAATGATAACTTTCCGGCCTGTTCGAATTAGCCTCAGCCAAAGGCCAATAATCTTTTGTGTGTAAATCCATTACATACAAATCGGCATCTTGGTGCCAAATGTGAAAACAGCCATACTCGCCAAGTGCGAATAGCAGATAACGGCCATTAGGAGATATTCTTGGGAAGGTTGCACTCTTGCCTAAGGCCGAAGCAAGGAAAACGGTATCCACCGGGCCGAATTCACCTGTTTCAGGGTCCCAGCTACGGCTCAGGATATCGTACTTTATTTCCCTGTAACGAGGCACCATATCGGTAACTCTCGTTACCGTAGAGTCCTTCTGCGGGAAGTGTGCCGAACCATAGTAGAGAGTTCGGCCGTCGGGCGACCAAGCCGGAAAGACTTCGAGATCTTCGGGATTGTTGGAAACGTGGGTAACGGTTTCGTTTACAGGATTGTATACTATAACATCGCTTGCTTGGTCCTGCACTTCCACCTTGTTGGGGTTCTTGGTGTGGAATATCTGTCCGGTATTGTTTACAGAGTAGGCAACCAAGTCGTACACAGGATTGAATGCAGGATACACACCG
>JAEIGA010018550.1_pt1 | contig 10605 bp, 8 predicted proteins | sample 9270691 | NCBI WGS metagenome assembly JAEIGA01 (sample SAMN17057246, study PRJNA624740) | gut metagenome | biome: biome; isolation source: fecal sample | host: Bos grunniens | place: China: Xizang | collected 2019 | reverse complement strand
TTCTTCTCCCCATAGATGAATCGTTTTCTCTCCGAAGACTAGCGGGGTATTTTCCTTATTAACGTTCTGAACGATGGAAACGACTTCCGGAAGGCGCTTGTTGATTTCTTCAATTATTTCGCGCTTTTTCGGAAGCTTTTCGGAGATGGTAATGATGACGACTTGAACCTGGTCAGAAGCAAAGCCGACGCGGGTTACGACGGTCTTGACGATACCGCTTTTTTTCTTCGTATCATAAGCCGGAACTCCGAGCCCCTTCAAAATGCCAAGCACGGTCCGAGTGACCTTATTCGTCGCCTCATGCTGGACCATACAATTCTCAATATCAATTAAATTATGGCTGTTGGCGGCATATAGGCCAGCAATCAGCTCTTGCTTGTCATTCGTTCCTACTTGGAATTGGTTTTTGTTGCGATAGTTCCACGGGTTGTCCATGCCAATCGTCGGGCGGATATCCACATTACTCGCATTGAAGCGGCTGTGGCGTTCGAGCGATTGAATGACGATATCTCGCTTTTCACGCAGCTGCTGGCCGTATTCGAGATGCTGCAGCTGGCATCCTCCGCACACATCATAGACCGGACATGGCGGCTTGACACGGTGCGGGGATGCTTTCTTGATTTTCTTTATGAACCCTTCCGAATACTTCGGATGGGTGTTCGTAATCTTGACCTCGACGACCTCCTCTGGCAGGGCGCCGGGCACGAAAACGACCTGGCGCTTATAGTAGCCGACTCCTTCCCCATTGATGCCGAGGCGCTTAATTGTCAGCAATATTTCTTGTCCTTCACGGATGTTTGCTGCCTGTTGCTTCATCTTAATTCCTCCGTTTTTCGATGCTTCTCCATAAATAAAGCGAGGCGTAGCTCAAATAAGGATGCCACTGTTCGCTAAATTGATCCATTTCGTCCATTGTCGGCTTTTTCTCGAGATTATATAGCAGCTTAATCGCATTTTGGATGCCGATATCGGCTTTCGGGAAAAGGTTGGGGCGACCGAGCCCGAATAGCAGGAAGTTCTCCGCCGTCCAGCGCCCGATGCCGCGTACCTTGGTAAGCTCATCTATAATGGCTTCATCGCTCCACTCGCGCATCCCTTCTAGATCCAATTCACCACTTGCCACCTTCTCGGATAGGCCAATCACATATTCTGCCTTCCTGGAGCTGAATTTTAGGGCGCGCAGCTCATCTACTGTCAACGCCGCCGCCCGCCCAGGTGTCGGGTAAAACCAGGCACCATCTTGCCTGAATCCATACGTATGCACAAAATCCATCGTCAGCTTTTGGGCAAATGCCATGTTCAATTGCTGATGGATAATGTTTTTCACCAGGCAGCCATATAAGTCAAAGTCCAAGATTAGCGGTGTCCCGCGATGGGTCTCAAATATATCCTTAAGCTTGCTTTCGCCAAAGTGGGCATGAATATGTGACAAGGGAAGATTCCACTGAAAGATGTCTGCAAGCCTCTTCATCGCCCGCTCCTGCTCTGCTTCCCCGCTGATAAGGAATGCCGGTGCATCACCAGTGCCAACCGCCTGCACTTGATACACATATGGCTTCCCGTTTATCAGTATGGGTACCTTAATCAATCGATTGATTAGATCGATTTCATGCAACGGATCTAGGCTAATCCGTTCTAAGACAAGATCGAAATTATACGGTCCCTCAATCTGAATGCTCTCCTTCCACATATCCATCTCCCCTTATGCAAGAATAGTCCCTTATTATAGCAGGTTTTCTCTCCTTATGTGTACATGTTCAGCTTAAGCCTTCGCCCATTTCGATTGCCGTTTTTTCAAGACAGCCTTAATGGCTGTATAGCTGACATTATCAGGAAGAGCCTCCTTAATCGGCTTCAACAATTCACTGCCTGTCTCTTTGATGACTGCGAGTATTTGTTCTTCCTCATCTTCCGTGAAAAAGAAAGACCAGTCCAGCTCCATCCCTTCATCGAGACAGCGGAATAAATGGGACTCAATCGTCTGGACGGAAAGTCCCCTCTCTTCGGCCATTTCCTTGAGGCTCAAACCGGTTTTATACAATTCATATGTACCCAAGTGGGAGTTCTTCACAGCTGCCTTCGTCTTCTTCGCTGGCTTTTCTTCCTCCGCAACAGTCTTGGCCTCATATTCATTCTCGCTGAGAAATGCAGCAATCGCTTGGATAAAACGTTCGCCGTATTTCTCAGCTTTCTGTTTGCCGACACCCTTCACATCGAGGAAGTCATCACCCGTTGCCGGCTGCTTGGCACACATATCACGCAAGGCTTGGTCTGAGAAGATTAAGTATGGCGGTACCTTCTCTTCACCGGCAATCTCTTTCCTGAGCGAGCGCAGCTCCTCGAATAGCGGGTCATCAAGCGCAACGCTCGAGATGCGAACCGCTTCCTTCCTCATGACGTTCTTCTTGCCGAGGAGAACCTCTTTCCCTGACTGGGTGACATAAAGGAGCGGGAACTGACCGCCTGTGATGCCGATATATTGCTCGGATGTGAGGAAGTCAATCAAGTCCCCTACATCCTTCGCTGACTGCTGCTTCAGGAGCCCATAGGTTGGAAGCCGGTCGAAATTCTGCTCAAGTACCTTCTTATTCGCAGAACCGGTCAGCACCTGAGCTACCATCATTTTGCCGAAGCGCTCCCCCATGCGAATGATGCAAGAAAGCACCATCTGCGCTTCCTTCGTCACATCTACTGAACTCCGCTCATCAAGGCAATTGGAGCACCTGCCGCAATTATCTGCCTCTTCCTCTCCAAAATAATGGAGAATGAACGCCTGAAGACAGCCCTGTGTATGGCAATAATCACGCATTTGGTACAGCTTTTTCAATTCAGCCTCTTTATGGTCCTCATCCCCTTGGGACTGATCAATCAAGAACCTTTGCACCTGCACATCCTGCTCTGAATGCAAGAGAAGACAGTCACTTGGAAGCCCATCACGGCCGGCCCGGCCAGCTTCCTGATAATAACCCTCCATATTCTTCGGCATTTGCGCATGGATGACATAGCGGACATCGGATTTATCGATGCCCATGCCAAAGGCATTCGTCGCAATCATGACCGTTATTTCATCACGCAGGAAGCGGTCCTGTTCTAGCTCCCTTTCCTCTGATGATAGCCCCGCATGGTAACGGCCTGCGGCTATTCCTTTTTGACGCAGCCGCTCATATAGATGGTCGACTGTCTTGCGAGTCGCGCAATAAATGATTCCTGAAACCGATTGATTCTTCTTCACGTACGCATCAATGAACTTCTGCTTATTCTGTCCTTTGATGACCTGGAAGCTTAAGTTGCTGCGTTCAAACCCGGTTAAAACGGTATTCGCTTCAGATATATCGAGCGCCCTCTGGATATCCTCCTGCACGCGCGGCGTGGCGGTCGCTGTCAGCGCCAGCACAACGGGATTCGATTCCAATTGGCCTGCAAGCGACTGAATGCGCAAATAACTCGGACGGAAGTCATGTCCCCACTGGGAAATACAGTGAGCTTCATCAACCGCTATCAGACCAACCGGCAAGCGGCGAATTTCTTCCATGAACGCATGGCTCTCAAGCCGCTCCGGTGCAAGGTAAAGCAGCTTATAGACACCGTATTGAACATCAGACAGCCGGTCGTTCACTTCCTGTGCACTTAGGGAACTATTGATAAACGTAGCGGGAATACCTGCCTGGTCGAGCGCATCGACCTGGTCCTTCATGAGAGAAATTAGGGGAGAGATTACGAGGGTAAAGCCCGGGATGACTAAGGCCGGAATTTGATAACATATCGACTTCCCTCCGCCCGTCGGCATAATTCCAAGAGTATCTGTTCTGTTCAAGACCTGCTCAATGATCTTTCTTTGCCCTTCTCGGAATTGCTCATAACCGAAATGCTTTTTTAATAGGGAGCTAGCTTCTTCAAGCATGTCCTTTTTCTCCTCCTTCGCATCTGAATTTATCTTTACATTATAGCCTAAGCGACCATAAAAATCTCCTTCCTCCGCTAGTTTATGAAGACAAAGAGAGTAAGATATGCAGGGTGAAAGGATGATAATGTAAATCGTCAATGGGAAGCACACGGCAATCCCTAAAATGGCCTAATAGATGAATAGCCTGAACCTTCAGGATTCCTCTTTAGGACCGAAAGAAGCGTATACCATTTCATCTTAAAACCCCCATAAAAGACAGAAACGCTTCTATCTCTTATGGGGACTGTTCTCACTCACTTATGCCCTATTAATCACTATCTTTTTCTCTCTCGCACTCTCAATGCCTGCTTCAATGAGGCGAATAACAGCTAAGCCTTCTTCAGCTGTCACAGGAACTGGTCCTCCTTCATGGATGGCATTTGCGACTTGTTTGAAGTAGTCAGCATAATTGCCTTTTACGACCTCAATTTTCTCCTGTGTCCCATCCGGCTTCACGAAAATACTTAAGCGGTTTTCATCCCGTTTTCCATATTCTTCGTCACTTGGCATGATGCCTGCTTGCAGCTGAGCCTCTTGTGGATCATGGCCACAGATAATATAGGATCCCTCAGAGCCGTGAATAGCAAAGCGCGGTGTTTGGGCCGAAACTAATGTGCCGCCGCGGATGAGGATGCTTCCTTGTTCATACTCAAGGACTACGTGGAAATAGTCGGTTGCCTTTGCACCTTCCCGCTGTTTTTGCATATTGCCGTAGATGGCATACGGCTCTCCCCATAGACATAGAGCTTGGTCAAGCATATGCGGAGCAATATCATAGAATACACCGCTCCCAGGGATATCAGCTTCCTTCCAGCGATCGCGCACTTCCTTGCGGTAGCGGTCCCAGTTCATTTCAATCGTATGTACGCTGCCCAACTTACCTGAGTCCATTAGGCTTTTAACCGTCAAGTAATCCCCGTCCCAGCGCCGGTTTTGGTAGACACTCAACACGGTATTATGTTCTTTGGCAAGGGCGATTAATTCCTCTCCTTCTTCAATCGTAACGACAAATGGTTTCTCCACGATTAAATGCTTGCCAGCCTTAATCGCCGTTTTCGCTACAGAATAGTGAGTTGGTGTCGGGGTGGAGATAATGACTAATTCAATCTCCGGCACTTCCTCAAGCACTCTTTCAATAGAATCGTACACCGGAATATCTTCTACTTGAGAACGGATTTTTTCAGGGTCGCGAACCACGATGGCAGATAATTCGAACTCCTTCATGTCTTTGATAAATGGTGCGTGGAATTTAGAGCCTGATAGCCCATATCCAATGATGGCTGTTTTGATAGGTTTCATCTGCATGACTCTCCTCATCCTTAGTCTAGTAATGATTCCATAAATATTCTTTCTTGCGCATCAATATTTACGAAACATTAAAAATAATGGTGTACCTCTTAAAAATTATATTTTAAAATAACTTTTTTCGCATCCTCGTCTTAAAACAACATAAAAAAATACAGACAAACTCTTGATTAAGAATTTGTCTGTATGGGATAAACCGCTAACTCTTTAAATCACTCGGTTTTTTCTTTTTATCTTGCCCTTTAACAGGCATATCATCAAGACTCTTAAATGTATAGCCCCGTTTCTTTAAGTCGGTAATGGCCTTTCCAAGCGCTTCTGCGTTATCTTTCGAAACAGAATGCAGTAAGATAATCGCACCCGGATGGACTTGCGCCATAATATTGTCATAGGAATATTTCCAGCCGTGCTGGCGGTTCACATCCCAATCAAGAAAGGCAACGGACCAGAGAATATGCTTATACCCAAGGTCATTGCATAACTGAAGTGTTCTTTCACTAAATATTCCACGCGGGGGACGCATGTATTTCATTTCCTTTTGGCCTGTCAGCTCTGCTGTTTTCTCCTTGACTGTATCGAGCTCTTCCTTTAATTTCTCATCTGATACTTGTGTAAAGTCAGGATGATTCCAAGAATGGTTCCCGACAATATGTCCCTCCTGCACCATTCGCTTAACGAGCGGTTCAGCAGTTTTCAAGTAATGTCCCGTAACAAAGAAGGCTGCAGGCACTTTGTGCTCCTTCAGGACATCCAATACTTTTTCCGTGTACCCATTTTCATAGCCATTATCAAAGGTAAGGTAAATTTCTTTATTGGGCGTGTCTGCCTTATAAATTGCCCCATACTTCTCAACAATGGCATTATACTTCGGGCCCGCGTCAGCCGGCTCCTCATTCTTTCCTTTATTAAAGCCCCAATCATACCGGACATTCGAAATGGCATGCACCGTATCAAGGAATAGCCCGAATGTCATCAAGACTGAAAAGCAAGTGATGATGAACTTTTTCACCTTTGTCCCTCCTATTCGCAAGCATTAGTCTGTATATTTTTTGCTGAAGGACAGAAATTATACAATAAAAAAACCTGAAGCAATTAGGCTTCAGGCTCTGCGTCCGGACGATTCTTAAAGCTTTGGAACTTCTCCTCAATTGAGTCAACAATCTCAATCAAGCGATCGATATCTTCCACATCCGTTGTCTCAGGTTCCATTTGATTCAATACCTCAATAAATAATTCGAGGCGGTCTTTTAAATATTTAACTTGGTCTTCTCTATTATAAATCGGTGTTGTCACGCTTAATCCGACTCCTTTCACATCAATCCTATCCTAAACGATAATGAGCCTGACTGCAACAGAAAAACAGGCTTCAACCATCCCACATTTTGGTTGAAGCCCCCGTTTGTATCAGCTGGGACGTACTGCGGCATTGAACTCAAATGAAGCATGATCCTGAATCGGAATCCAGGCACCTATTCCTTGTGAGGTCACATTCTTTACAATGATTTCACGCTTGCTCCCCTTGAGGACAAGATAGACCTCTCCATATGTCACTTTTCCCTTTTCATTTATGGCTGGGGCATATGTGTATAAATAGCCAAGCCTTTCTGGCGGAATATTATAGACGCGATCCTTTTTCGTTCCTGCTCCAATCACCGTCTCAAAAGCAAGCGGAAGCTTAGAGTTTTCCGAAGCGCGCATCAGCATCATCTTCTGTACATCTCCGCTTGAGGGTATCTTAGATGTCAAGCCGCCTTTAACAACCTTCTGCGTTTCTTGAACATAGTGAATTTGGAAATTAGCATTGCCTCCGCGGTTATCATAGAAGTTCGTATTGATTTTCTGGTACTCCCAGTTTGGCGATGTCTCCATTGATTCATAATTGAGTGCCCATTTCCCGAGATAAATGGTTGCTCTATACCAGAATGCGACAGGATTTGTGCCGATATTCGTTTCGTTCAGCATATGAATCAACTCAGGATTTTCGATTTTGACATTACTGGATTTAAGCAATTGCTTCGAAAGCTCGCTCGGCTCAAGCATCGGAATATCCTGACTCACATTTGGATACGTATTCTCTTTATTGATGGGCAAAACAGAGTCAGGGATTCTGTATTTTGCTTCAGCATTTTTTGGCTCAAGCTTTACGGGAGGCGCCGCAAAGTTTTCTGCGGGAACGAGAAAAAGCATCAATACAGACAGTAAAATAAATGCGCTCTTTTTCATGCATGGAACTCCTTTCAACAAAAGACCTTATTTAAAAAGGTCACCTAGAAGAATTTGTGCCCTTATTTTCTGTCAGCAAGGAGAAAACTATGCAATACAAGGAATGATTTAATTTCCCATAAGAGATAGTACCGTAAATCACATGCATTTGTAACAATATTGTAAAATTCAGAATATTTACATAAATAAGCACGCGTGCTATAATAAACCTAATCAATAGCAAAGGAGGCGAAATCACTAACCAGCAAAAACCACTGGGAGGAATGCTTATCGAAACAATCCTCACGAAGAAAAAGCACGTTAACGATTTCGTCAGTTTGCAAAGCCGCGGACCACTACCCATGAAAAGGCGGTGACCTATAGCCAGGTAACTCGGTATGTAAAGATTATCGTATAATGGCATATGGCATGTTTTATCTTATGAACGTACACACATGAAGGGCTCTGGACGCGCATTTAAGCGGTCAGGGCCCTTTAATCTGTTTCCTATATTAAGTAAAACCCAAGTCCCATCAATACATAAGCTGCAAGCAGTGTTAGTCCTTCAAACCAGTTGGATTCTCCATCATTGGTTATGACGATCATCAAGAGCACCGACAAGGCCATTGCCACAAGCTCCGGCAGTGTGAAGACAAGAGGCATCTGCTCCTCGAACAAGAAGGACACAAGCACGAGCACAGGCGCAACGAACATTGCGACCTGAAGTGTAGATCCGACAGCGATTTCTACTGCAATATCCATTTTATTTTTAAGGGCAAAAATAATCGCTGACGCATGCTCGGCAGCATTTCCGACAATCGCGACAATAATGACCCCGATAAACAGCTCTGTCCACCCCAGCTGCTCTCCGACAATCTCAAATGTATGCACCAAATTCTCAGATACATATGCGACTGCTAGTGTAGAAAGAGCCAAGATAATAATCGCCTTCCCCTTTCCCCATTCTGGTTCCTCTTCTTCCAGAGCGGATGCTTGTCCGTCATCTTGCCGGCTGTATACCCCTCTATGCGTGACTAGCTTAAAGAAGAGGGCCGCAATATAGAGCAGAATCAGGATAATAGAAATCCCTGCACTCAGCACCATTTGTTTATCGCCATCAATCTCTCCGGCAAAAACCTCCGGGATGATGAAAGCAACCAAGACCCCAAATGTCATTAACCCGGCATTATGGCGTGCATCAAATACATTAAATTTTTGCCTCTTATACTTTAGCCCGCCAAGGAAAAAGGATGCACCAGTTACAAGCAGAAGATTGCCTATGACACTCCCTGTCAATGAGGCAAGGACGATACCAACAAGCCCCGCTTTCAATGAAAAGATTGAAATAATTAGCTCGACCGCATTTCCGAACGTCGCATTTAATAAGCCGCCAATCCTTGGACCCGCTATAATGGCCAAGCTTTCAGTCGCCCTTCCCATGAAACTGGCAAGCGTGATAATCGTCAAACAATAGATAGCAAACATGAGCAAGCTTGGCCAGCCGAACAGTGATCCCGCTATGGACAACGGCAGTCCGATAATTAGAAGAATAGAAAAGACTCTTTGAGCCATGAGAATTCCCCTTTCCGCAAAAAAAGTTTGATTATTGTTAATGTTTCTATTGCTAAAATCCCTAAAGAAACTTACCATTATTTCAGACTGAATGAGGAGAATTCTATATGAATACACAATATGAAAAAATACGTTTTTGGTCGCTCATTATCCTTGTTGGAGTTTCAGGCTTTTCACAAGGAATGTTACTCCCGCTTATCTCCATCATCTTTGAACAGGATGGGGTCAGTTCCGCAATGAACGGGTTAAATGCCACTGGACTTTATCTCGGCATCTTATTAATCTCCCCCTTTATGGAAATTCCATTACGGAAATACGGCTATAAACCACTTATCATGTTTGGCGGCTTCACAGTCGTTTGCGCATTTCTCCTATTCCCATTACTGGATTCATTTTGGTTTTGGTTTATCTTGCGCATGGTAATCGGAATCGGAGACCACACCTTGCACTTTACTACCCAAACATGGATAACGGCTTTCACTCCCATGCACAGAAGAGGAAGAAACCTGGCAGTCTACGGTCTTTCCTTCAGTCTTGGCTTTGCAGCAGGACCGCTTCTAGCCAATCTGATTGAAATCAATCAAGCTCTGCCATTCATGGTTGCTTCAATTATAAGCCTGCTCGCCTGGCTGACGGTCTTTCTTCTCAAGAACGAGCATCCAGAAGAGGATACAGAAAGCGCTAATATTCTCGGCACGCTCCGCCGCTTCAAAAAGGTCGCCAAATATGCATGGGTGGCTTTTCTGCCGCCATTTGGCTACGGGTTCCTTGAGGCTTCATTAAATGGTAACTTCCCGGTTTACGCACTTAGGATGGATTTGGATATTCAACAAGTGTCCTTAATCTTGCCGGCTTTTGCAATTGGCAGTCTGGTCTCCCAAATCCCGCTCGGTATATTGAGTGATTCTTGGGGACGAAAGCGTGTGCTCCTTATGATTCTTATCGGAGGCTCTGCCACCTTCATCACGGCTGGATTTATCGAACAAACGGCAATCGGGCTCTTTGCTGCCATCTTTATCGCTGGTATGTTCGTGGGTTCGACCTTCTCACTTGGCATGAGTTATATGACCGATCTCCTGCCAGCCCAGCTTCTGCCGGCCGGTAACATCATTTTTGGCGTCGTATTCAGTCTAGGAAGCATTGCCGGACCATTTTTCGGCGGATTGGCCATTCAATACATGCCTGGCGGGAACTTCCTTCTTATCCTCGGGTTGATGCTGGCACTCATATTAGTGGCAGTCAGCTTGTTTAGACCAAAGAGCGAAATCAAAAAAAAAGGTATGCAATCCTCTCTATGAGGTGCATACCTTTTTCTATCCATTAGGAACTTAAGCCTGTTTTTCCCGGTTGACGATAACGATGCCTGACGCAACTAAACAAAGGGAGACTAACACCATCCACTGTAAAGTTTCATTTAATAGGATAGCGGAAAGCAAAACGCCGAATACCGGTACAAGGAATAAGTACATAGAAACCTTGCCAACCGGATTATATTTCATCACATTATTCCAAATGAAAAATCCTGTGGCGGATACGAATGATAAATAAAGCAGCAATAGTACGGAAATCCAATCAAAATGGAA
>JAEIGA010018549.1_pt1 | contig 10605 bp, 20 predicted proteins | sample 9270691 | NCBI WGS metagenome assembly JAEIGA01 (sample SAMN17057246, study PRJNA624740) | gut metagenome | biome: biome; isolation source: fecal sample | host: Bos grunniens | place: China: Xizang | collected 2019 | reverse complement strand
GGCGCGACTGCTCAAGGTACTCACTCAGGAGGCACTCTCCGCGATGATGGACGTGGCGCCGACGACGATCGTTGATTATGAGCGCGGAAAGTACATCCCATCACCCAAAAACCTAATCAAGTGGTGCCGTGCGCTCGGCCTCGACGAGCAGCCGTGGATCGAGGCGCGACTCAAGGAAAAATCCGATTGACATCCTTTTATAAGGAGGGACTGACATGACCAAACAGGACGAACAGATCGAGCGCTACCTGATCGAGCGCGCGATCCAGAGGGATAACGGATGACCTCATCATCCGCGCGGGCTGCTCTGCTCGACGAGGCGCTCCAGCACTTGAGCGACCTCAAGACGGCGCTCGACGACATCGCCCGTGAATATGACAACAAATATTCGCTCACCAACGCCTGCGGACGGGCGCGGCACGCGCTCGCCCTGCTGCGGCAGAGGCTGATTGAGATCAAACGACTTTAAGGAGGCCGATACAAATGGCAATCAATCTGCAAAGCACAGCGACGATCGCGAGCAGCGGCGTCAAGGTGCTCGTTTACGGACAAGCCGGCGCCGGCAAAACGACGCTGATCAGGACAGCACCGGCGCCGCTGATCCTGTCGGCGGAGGCCGGGCTGCTCTCGCTGGCGGGGACGGATATCCCGTTTATCGAGATCCACAGCATCGCCGAGCTCGGCGAGGTGGGGCAGTGGATCACGCAGAGCAAAGAGGCGGCGCAATTTAAGACGATCTGCCTGGACAGCATCAGCGAGATCGCCGAGGTGTGTCTCTCCGAGGCCAAGCAGTCGCTCAAGGACGGGCGCGCTGCTTACGGCGAGATGGCCGAGCAGATGTCCAAGGTGATCCGTGCGTATCGCGACATCCCGGGGCGAAATATCTATTTCACGGCCAAGATGGACAAGAGCGAAAGCGACACGGGTGCGCGGCTGTTTGCGCCGTCGATGCCCGGCAAGACGCTCACGCAGCAGCTGCCGTATTTTTTCGACGAGGTGCTGGCGCTCCGGCTGGTGACTGATAAGGACGGCAACACGGGCCGGGCGCTGATGTGCGCTCCGGATACGATGTGGACGGCAAAGGACCGCTCCAGCAGGCTGGCGGCATGGGAGCCGGCAGACCTCGGGGCGATCTTTGAGAAGATCGCAGGAGGGACGCAGTAATGATCGCTAAAAAAGAAGTGAGTCTGGACCACTTTTTCTGTGATATCTGTGGCGCGGTGATTGGCCCCGTTGAAATAATACAGCGGCTTGGAGCAATTCGCGTTTCATTAAACGTGCAGGAAAGACATTATCAAAGAGAAGAAGAGGGCTTGCGTGATAGCGGGAGCCATGGTCCCGTAGAAGGACAAACGGAAATTACAATTTGCAATAACTGTTTAGCAAAACTTTTCACGCGTTATGACATCTACTCAAACCGCACTCTTTCGAGCGATTTAAAGAAGTTAAGAGATTTTTTTATTAAAGACATTTGTTTACACAAGGAGGACGACACTGATGCCTGATCTGGCAATCATTGTGACACGACTAGCTGATGCCAAGGAGGCCGAGGCACGCGCCAAGGCGGCGCGAGAGGCGATCGAGCGTGAGCTCGCCGCGGCGATCGGCGTGCCGGATACGTGGACGGGCTCCACGACGAGTGAGATCTGTGGCTTTAAGGTCACCTGCACACGGCGCGACAACGTCAGGATCGACGCCGATGCGGTGCGCGGCATCGCGGCGGAATCTTCAGCGCTCGAGCAGTATTCCAAGCAAGTTTTCCGGTGGAAACCGGAGATCGATAAAAAGGCGTGGGACGCCGCGCCGGACGACGTTATCAAGGCATTTTCCGCGGCAGTGACGCGGACGCCGGGCAAGATCAGCTTTGCGCTCAAGACCAAGAGCGCCGACAAATAACAAGGAGGACACAACAATGGCAATTCTCGATGCGGCTTTTATCAACGATTTCGCGCAGGTCAAGGCGGACGACGGCGGTTATTCTCCGATCCCGGCTGGTGAGTACGTTTTCCAGATCACTGCGGCAGACCTCAAGACGACCAGAGACGGCAGCGGCCAGTACATCAAAGGCGAGTTTTCGGTTGTCGCGCCCAGCTACCAGGGGCGTAAGGTCTTCCAGAATTTCAACATCTACAACCGCAACTCCGAAGCGGAGCGGATCGGGCGCAGTCAGCTCAAAGCGCTGGCGATCGCCGTGGGGCTCGACACGCTGCGCGACACGGACGAGCTGATCGGCCGAACAGTCGCGGCCCGCGTCAGCATCGAAAAAGACAAGAGCGGCCGCTATGACGACCAGAACCGGCTGAGCAAGTACAAGCCGGCCGACGCTCCTGCAGCAGCACCGACGATGCCGGCCGAGGGCGGCAGCTTTGCGGCGGCGTTTGGTGCTCCGTCTGCGTCTCAGGCTAGCGGCTTCGCGTTTAAATAAATGCGATGGCCGCGATCCCTGAGCCGCTGCACACGACAGCGGCGCTGATCGATAAGTGGTACGAGGATCACCGTGAGCAGCCGAGGCCCCATCTCGGGGCCTCACTCCTCGGTCATCCCTGCGAGCGGTATCTGTGGCTGTCGTTTCGGTGGGCGGTGCGTGAGCAGTTCGACGGGCGGATGCTCCGCCTCTTTGAGCGCGGGCACCGCGAAGAGGGCGCGATCGTCGGCTGGCTGCGCAAGATCGGCGTGGAGATCCATCACACCGACGCCGACGGCGAGCAGATGCACGTCGATCTGGCGCCGCACGTCGGCGGCAGCGTGGACGGCATTATCGAGAGCGGCGTGCCGGAGGCGCCAAAGTGCCGGCATATCGCCGAGTTCAAGACGCACAATAAAAAGAGTTTCGACGAGCTGGCGCGGCATGGCGTCTATGAGGCCAAGCGCCGGCACTGGTGTCAGATGCAGTGCTACATGGCCGGCACTGGGATCGACCGGGCGCTGTATGTCGCCGTCTGTAAAGACGACGACCGGATCTATACGGAGCGTGTCGAGTACCAGCCGGAGATCGCCAAAGAGATCATCGACCGTGGTGCACGGATCGCTCTGAGCGAGCACATGCCTCCGCCACTGTCAACGGATCCGAGCTGGTACCAGTGCAAAATGTGCAACTGCTGGAGCTTTTGCCATGAGACCAGGCTGACGCAGGAGGTCAACTGCCGGACGTGCGCCCACAGCACGCCGGGCAAGGATGGCCGCTGGCACTGCGAATTCTGGCGCGACGCTCTTGACGTTGACGCCCAGCTGGCCGGCTGCGTGTCGCACGTCCTGCATCCGGATCTTGTGCCGTGGCGATTTAAAGGCGGCGCAGAAAATGGACGCTGCGCAGTATATGAGATTGACGGGCATGATGTGCTCAACGGCAGCATAGAGTCGGCGATCCTCTCCAAAGACCTGATCGCCGGCGTGAGAGCGTACGCGACGCCGCAAAGCGGGTGTCCGTTTTGATCGCCGGCCTGCGTGACTATCAAGAGCGCGCCGTCACAGGCGTTTATCAGTGGATGGCGTCGCATCAGGGCAATCCCTGCATCGTCGCACCGACGGGCAGCGGCAAGAGCTGGATCATCGCGGCGCTCTGCGAGGATGTGCTGCATCGCTGGCCGGATACGCGGCGGATCCTCGTGTTGTCGCACGTTAAAGAGCTTTTACAGCAGGACGCCGAGAAGATCGTCAAGGCGTGGCCGGAGGCGCCTCTGGGCATTTACTCGGCAGGGCTCAACTCGCGCCAGATCGAGCGCATCACTGTGGCCGGCATCCAGTCGGTCTATAAACGGGCTGAAGCACTTCGGCCCGTGGATGTCGTGATCGTTGACGAGGCGCACTTGATCAATACGCAGGCGGTGGGCATGTATCGCCGTTTGCTGGACGACCTTATCGACGACGACGGGCACGGGCCGAGGGTGATCGGCCTGACGGCGACGCCGTACCGGCTGGGGCAGGGGATGATCACCGAGGGCGACGAGGCGCTTTTTGCCGGTCTGGTGGAGCCGGTGACGATCACCGAGCTGGTCGACAGGGGGTTTTTGTCGCCTCTGCGCTCAAAGCTGACAGAGACGGAGCTCAACGTCAATGACGTGCACACGCGCGGCGGTGAGTTTATTGAGAGCGAGCTGGCCAAGGCAGTCGACGATCAGGATCTTAATACCGGCATCGCCGGCGAGATCGTCAAGCGTGCCGAGGGGCGGCGCTCATGGCTGGTGTTTTGCACAGGGATCGCCCATGCCGAGCATATGCGTGATGCTTTGCGGGCCGAGGGCGTGATCGCCGAAGTGGTGACAGGCAAGACTCCAAAGGATGAGCGGGCGCAGATCCTCGAGGCATACAAACGCGGAGAGATCACGGCGCTCACCAATGCCAATGTGCTCACGACTGGCTTTGACGCTCCTGAGACGGACCTGATCGCGTTCTGCCGTCCGACGATGTCGCCGGGGCTGTATGTGCAGATGGCCGGCCGCGGCATGAGACCAGCCGAGGGGAAGACGGACTGTCTTGTGCTCGACTTTGCCGGCAACGTGCAGCGCCACGGGCCGATCACCGACGTCAATCCGCGCCGGGAAAGCAACGGCAAGCCGGTCGCCAAAAAATGCCCGGACTGCGGTGAGATCATCAGCGCCGGATCGCGTAAATGCCCGGTGTGCGGTCATGTATTCCCGGAGCCGGAGCATAAAGAGCGAGAGGTCACGCTGGCGCTCGACGGCGTATCTGACATCATGGGACGCTCTCCGACGAGATCGCCGGTGCGCGGCTGGTGGTGGTATGTCAGCAAGAGCCGCAACAACGGCACGCCGATGCTGGTGGTCGATTATGCCCTGGCGGACTTTTCGGCGCCTCCGGTTAAGGAGTATCTGTGCCTGATGCATGGCGGATACGCCGAGGAAAAAGCGTTTAAAACGCTGCGCGAGATCATGCGCGGCAGCGGCGTGCTGGCGCGGTATCCGCTCGCGGCGACGATCGACCACGTCACCGGAGAGGACGAGCTCAAGCAGATCGCCGCGGTGATGCGGGACGCCAGAGCACCGAACGCAGTGCAGTGGCGTCCGGACGGCAGATATACAAGAGTGACCGGGCGGATATGGGAGGAGGTGGGCAGCGATGGCGATCCTGCCGACAGGCTGGAACGATACGACACAGCACAGCGATCCGCCTGAGCAGCAGGCGCTGGACGCGATCCTGAGCGCTGATCTCGGCGCGGAGCTTGACCGTGTAGAGCTGGACGGGCGCATACATCGTTTTAAAGTCCGCGGCGACAAGAGCCGAGAAAAAAGCGGCTGGTATAAGTTCTACGGCGACCGTCTGCCGGCCGGCGCTTTCGGAAGTTGGCGCGGCGACATATGCATCAAGTGGCACGCGCGCGGTGAGCAGCTGCTCACTGACGCCGACCGTGAGGAGATCGAGGCGACGCAGGCGCGGATCCTCTACGAGCGGGAGCAGGAGGCAAAGCGTCAGCACGCAGCCGCGGCAAAGTCGGCGGCGATGATCTGGAACTCGACCGGCGACGCGGATCCGGCGCACGGGTACCTGCAACGCAAAAAAGTGCAGCCGCACGGCCTGCATCAGACTGACGACGGGCGGCTGGTGATGCCGATCTATGTCGGCGACAGGATCGCGTCGCTGCAATACATCGACGCTGACGGCGGAAAGGTCTTTCACGCCGGCGGCGAAGTTGCGGCTGGGTATTACATGATCCCGGCAGCGCATACTGGCACAAAGACGATCTACATCACCGAGGGCTTTGCCACAGGCGCCAGCGTGGCCGAGGCAACGGGCGCGGCGGTGGTCGTCGCGCTCAATGCGGGCAATCTGCTCAAGGTGGCGCCGTGGGTACGGCAGCAGCTGCCGGATGGCGAGCTCGTCATCGTCGCCGACAACGACGCCAGCGGCACGGGACAGAAAAAGGCCGACGAGGCCGCGGCTCTGAGCGGCGCGCGGGTGATCCTGCCGCCGATGCAGGGAGACGCGAACGACTACGCAGTGGCCGGGCACGATCTGCACGCGCTGCTGACAGCAGCTCCAAAGCCGTGGCTGATCCGCGGCAAGGACTTTTACAGCAAGCCGCAGCCGCTCAAGTGGTTGATTAAAGGCTGGCTGCAGGCTGATGCGCTGATGATGAGTTTCGGCGCTTCGGGGGCCGGCAAGACGTTTTTTGTGCTCGATATGGCGCTGACGATTGCGGCGCGGCTGCCTTCCTGGCACGGGCACCGCGTCAGGGGCGGCCCGGTGGTCTACCTTGCCGGCGAGGGGCATTACGGGCTCAAGGCCCGTGTCGCGGCATGGGTCCACGAGCATGGCACGGAGGTCGACGACATCTTTGTCAGCACGAGCGCGTGCGATCTCAATACTGACAATGGATACAACAAAGTCGTGCGTGAGGTCCGGAGCTACAACACGCAGCCGGTGCTGATCGTAGTGGACACGCTCAACCGATTTTTGTTGGGTGACGAAAACAAGGCCGACGACGCGCGGAGTATGATCGACCGCTGCGGGCGGCTGATGCAGGAGTTTGGGTGCAGCGTGCTGATCGTCCATCATACGGGCGTCAACTCGGACAACAAGGACCGGGCGCGCGGATCCAGCGCGTGGCGCGGAGCGATGGACATCGAGATCAAGGTGGAGACTTCGGCCGGCGGCCAGCTGCTGGTGACGCAGACGAAAAGCAAGGACGCCGAGGTGCCGAAGCCGCTTTGTTTTGATAAGGTGCAGGTGACTGTGCCGGGATGGTATGACGACGACGGCGATCCGGTGACGTCGGTGGTGCTGGAAGCGGCCGAGGAGATCAAAGCCGAGGGCGAGACAAAACGCGGTAAAGCTGCCCAGCGCGGCATGGATGCCTATGAGCAGGCGGCACGGACAAAAGGGCACTTTGTCGGCGATGACTTTGCCGGCGTGGATCTCGATGACTGGCGTGAGGCGTTTGAAGCGCTGGGACCGGAGGATGAGACACGTGACGCAAAACGGTCACTATTTAGCAGAGCAAAAAAGCAACTGCTCGAATCCAGGGAAATCATCGCGAAGAATATGCGGTTTTATCCTGGCGGAGACCTGGCAGAGTTGCGTGAACGTTGGTATATCAACGATCTGCAAAAGGTCAACAAAGGATAAACGCACCGAAACACTTGGTTGTTTCGCCCTGTTTTACGAAACTCGACGTTAAAAAGTGAACCGAAACAAAACGAAACAAAATCGAGACAAGTCGACATAAACGACAAATTCAGTAAATATATAGAATAGTTCGTAAAAACAAGCAACGCGAAACAAAGCGAAACAATGAACTCGTAAAATTTGCCGTAGTTTCTAAAGGGCGAAACAAAGTCCCTCTCTCTCTATAGAGAGAGGGGACTGTTTCGGCCGAACGGTGAAAAATTGAACTGAGAAAAAGGAGGTCAATCATGTCTAATTTTTTGGAAGTCATTCCCGGCGTCTGCATCTCGACGCGCAGGATCGTGAGCGTCGAGGCGCAGGAGCACGATGGGCAGTGGATCGTGCTGATTTTTACGGATATCATCGGTGAGGACGGCAAGACGATCAGCTACATTTATAATAATCAGCTTTTTGGCGACCGTGAGGCCGCAATGGTCAAACTGGGCGAGATCGTCGGGCAGTGCAGCGCTGATGCTTGACAAGGCTGATGAGCTCGGCCGCCTGATCCGATCGACCAGGCTGGCTAAGGGGATCCGGCAGATCGACCTGGCGCAGTATCTCGGCATCTGTAAATCGCAGATGTGGCACTACGAGGCCGGCATGGCCGTGCCGAAGGTCTCGACTTTTCGGGATATCTGCGAGCGGCTCAATCTTGATTTTGACAAGCATGCGCGGCTGTGGGTCGATGCCAAGCTGGAAATGGAGGACGATATCAATGCGCGAAAGGCTTAAACCGTGCCCGCACTGCGGCAGCCACGAGGTGGCGCTCCGGTGGACCGGCGAGATGGCGCGCGTTTATTGCGACAAATGTGGTGCTTGTGGCGGCTTCGGCAATCGACCCAATGAGGCGCGCAAACTGTGGAACCGGAGAGCGGAGGCAGACTGATGAGTATCAAGTTGAAACCGTGCCCGTTTTGTGGGGGTGTTGTGCGTCTCAACGTGGGGTTCGCAGGAAGCAAGAGTATTGTTTGTGACCAGTGCGGTGCGGTGGTCTTTTTCAGGTCTCTGCTGAGGCCGCATCTGGTGTTTGACAACCCTATTGAGCAGTGGAACCGCCGCGCGAGCGAGGAGGTGAAGGGCGATGACTAAACTCAAGCCGTGCCCCTTCTGCGGTTCTGAACCTATGTTGAATGACGGGCTGATCGTTTGCGGTTATTGTGGCGTGCACATGCATATCCCTGATGGAGACGTGAATTGGACTATTAAAAACTGGAACCGCCGAGCGGAGGGAAGGGCGATGACTGACGAACAGCATTTAATTTGGGCTGTGGCGGTCGTTGCTGTCGTTGCAATCATCGGTGCGACGGTGTGCGAAGTGATGAGGTGACTGCGATGTATAAATTTACTGACTTCTGCGGTAATAGGTTATTGCTCCATAAATCTGGAGAAAATATCATGATTACATGCGCGGACAGCGGCGCAGATAATGGCGGTTATAGCGCGGTCGCATCTGTGATTTTAGACGACCTCGACGCGCTTGAGGTTATCAAAGCGATTGAGCAAGTGGCAAGGGGTGAAGGCGATGCGTGAAATCAAGTTTCGCGGGCGCGATGGAGACAACTGGTATTATGGTAGTTTGTTTGTCAACGAGTGCGGTCATACAGTTATTAGCGCACCAAAAAGTTTTTGGATGAAGCCTGTCAATGCTGACACCGTCGGGCAGTTCACGGGGTTGTTGGACGCTGACGGGCGTGAAATTTATGAGGGAGACATCGTTTCTTGGGGAGACGGCACGCCGCCTACATCTGTAAGGTGGGACGAGCATTTTGCTTATTATGTGATTATGGAATCTCTGATTTTAAGTCATGCCTGCAAGGCTGTTCGTGTCATCGGCAACGTCTACGACAATCCGGATCTGCTGGAGGCGGCTCATGCATGGAGCTGATTGACGAGGCCAAGCACCAGCTTATGCGCGCGTATGACCGGTGTACGTTTTTGTACGAGGTGCTCAAATGACGTACCTGCTCAGCATCACGCTCGACGGTCTGCCGCCGACGGTCAATCACTTATACCGGACCGGCGGCAGACACAGATACAAAACAGCCGAAGGAACTGCATACCAAGAGGCCACAGCAGCGGAGATGAGAGCCCAGCGGGAGATGCTGCCGGCACGTAACTGCCGCGGGCCGTATCTCGGCCCTGTGGCGCTGCATATCGTGATGACAGCACGGTCGCGGCGTCGATGGGATCTCGACAACAGGATCAAGGCGGTGCAGGACTGTTTGCAAATGGCCGGTATCATCAAGGACGACAGCCAGATCACTGAGTTGGTAGTGCGCAGGGATCCGCTGCCGAAGCTGGACCGGACGACGATCAAAGTGATGACCAGGGGAGATGATTATTGATGGATGAGAGATACAGCCGGCTGCAGTCGGTGATCGACGACCTGATCGGCGAGCGCGACAGGATCCTCGACGAGGCGATCGCCATGAGCAAGGACCTGCAGGAGGCGCGCCGCTTGGCGCAGGACTACCGCGACATGCTCCAGGCGCGCGGTGTGGTGCCGGCATCGGAGACGCTGCCGTGGGAGGCCGGGCATGATCACGACTAATGGCGATTTTGTTTTTGTCGACGAGGAGTTGAGTAAGGTCCAGATCAGCTGCGGCCGTGATGCGGTCAAGATCACTCTGTTTAACGCACTCGACTGGCAGGCTGTCGCTTATTTCCGCCGCGCGGATCCGGACCTGCGTGCTCTGGCCGAGGCGCTGCTGGCATGCTGCGAGGAGGATGGCAATAATGGAGCTTAAACCGTGCCCGTTTTGCGGCGTGGCGCCGATCTTGAGTCAGGACTATTTCGGGCGGTATGACGTCCGGTGCTTAAATACCGGATGCGAGATCATGCCGTCAACGCGGGTGTATGACAAAGCCGAAGACGCAGCCGAGGCGTGGAATCGACGAGCGGAGCAGCCACGGCGGATTGATGGTCAGCCTGCCGGTATAACTGCAGAGCAGTTTGATTCAATTTATGAGGAGGCCGACTAATGTCCGCTACTATCACGACGCTGGCGCGTTCGATCGACACGATCGCCCGGCGGTGTCCGCGTGGGCTGTCGGCGCTGATGGGCGACGTGCCGCAGCCGTCACACGACGAGCTGGTGGCCGCGGCAACGTGGACGCCGGCGGCAGAGGTCAGCACTCCGGGCAGCTCTTCGGGCGGTGAGCACGTCAGCGCGACTGTGTCGCAGATTTTCGCACTGACGGATCCGATCGACGCGGTAGGCTGGGAGAGGATCGTGGCAGCCACTCAGGAGGTACGCGACATGTATCCTCTGCAGTGGGCGGTGTATCGCCTGCACGTGATACACGTCAGCACGGAGGGCCAGTGGCGCGGAGACGGTGGGACGCTGCGGTCGATCGCGGATAAGTCTGGGATCAGCGTGCCGACGGTGGTGCGGTGGCGGCATATGGTGCCGAGGAGGATCGCAAAAGTCGCGTTAAAATGATTACGTTGTGAGCATGATATTGTGTATCATGTGGGGGTTG
>JAEIGA010018548.1_pt1 | contig 10605 bp, 9 predicted proteins | sample 9270691 | NCBI WGS metagenome assembly JAEIGA01 (sample SAMN17057246, study PRJNA624740) | gut metagenome | biome: biome; isolation source: fecal sample | host: Bos grunniens | place: China: Xizang | collected 2019 | reverse complement strand
GGCACAAGGGGTAAAGGTTGGATACTATCAAGGGGACTTAACCGAAGATATTGTAAAAAGCAATTTTGTCGCTTTGGGAGTTAAGCAGGAGCAAATCAAAAACTTGGATTTCTTTTCCAACCGCACACAGGATTTATCGTACAAAAATATAGCAGAATTAACCGCTGATTACGACGTTTTTGTCATCGACAATCTTTCTTCTTTGCTACCCGAAAAAGGTAACTACGAACTTCAAAAAACGTTCGTGAATAAGATTTCTGACGCTGTCGAACAAAATGGAAATCACGTCCATCTGGTTGCCCACCAAACAAAAAGTTCAGAGTTGAGTAGTTTACCAAACATTGAAGGTGGTGCTGAAATTGGTCGAAAAGCAGACATTGTTTTGTCTGTTGAACGCTTCGACAAAGTTTATTTGGATAAATTTCGACAACTCTATGGTCCTGAAGATGAATTCATTAATGATTTATACAATGAAAAACGCAAATCGGGCGCTAATCCTAATACTGTGATTTCCGTCTTGAAGAATCAAATCAGGGGTGATCTTCCCAGAATCCCGATGAAATTCAAACAAAATGAAAAAAAGTTTGAAAATTATTTCCAAAACTAATTTTCAAAAAAAATAAAAAAAAGTACCTGAAATATGGTACTTTTCTTTTTTTCAGACTATTTATATATATAATAAAATAATAATTAAAAATTTAAAATTATGATTAAATACGTACGAGTAAAACGCACAATCAACGTCGGAGATAATCCCGGCGAAAAGTTCTTGGCAAGATTATGGAGAAACCAAGACATAGATTTGGATACTATGTGTCAGACAATCAGTAACTCAACAACAATTTCTTATGCCGATGTTCTTGCAACGCTAAAGGCATTGGAGATTGAGATTAGCAAAGCAGTGATGAACGGAAGTGCCGTGAAGCTGGGTTTTCTCGGTTCTTTCATTCCTTCGATTTCAGCAAAAGCGATGCCGACTCCCGATGAAGTGGACCACACTACTATTCGTAAAGTAAGTTGTCGTTTCTTGCCGAGCGTGAAATTTTCTCAAGAATTGAAGAAAAGCAAGTTTGCCGAAGCGGATTTAGGGGTTCAAGGTTACATTTCCGAATAAGACATCCGACAACGGACAACCGACAATCTTAAAGACTGAGAGACGTTGTGTCTTTTAGTCTTTTTTTTATTCGATTTCCAAAAATAATTTGTTATCTTTGCGTGTTTAATTATTAACTGAAAAAAACGAAGAAAATGGGTATAATTCCAATGGCATCAGACCACGCAGGTTTTGAATTAAAAGAGTATTTGAGAGAGAAATTGTCCGAGAAAGGTTATCAAATCAAAGATATGGGTACTTATTCTGCTGATAGTGTGGATTATCCTGATATGATTCATCCTTTGGCAAAGGCGATAAACGATGGTGAATATGAGTGTGGTATCATTATGTGTGGCAGTGGGGAAGGAGTGTCGATGACGGCAAACAAATACAGTGGTGTTCGTTGTGCTCTATGTTGGAGAGAAGAAATTGCTACTCTTGCCAAACAACACAATAACGCCAACATAATCGCTTTGCCTGCAAGATTTATAACACCAGAGCAGGCATTGAGTATTTGTGAGGCGTATTTTGCAGCACAGTTTGAGGGTGGAAGACATCAAAAACGTGTGGAAAAAATCGCAATAAAAAAGTAGAATGAACACAAAAGAGTACAAAACGTTTTTGTCCGATTGCAAGGCGTCGATTGATGAAAAACCGTTGACAATTTCTTTCGACGATTTTGACGATTTGTCTCACAGTGTGTTTTCTAATCCACAGAAAATAAAACAAAAAGCATCAGAAATAAGAAAAAAGTTCATCGATAATATTGATGAAAATCTTTTGATTTTTGAGCGAAAATTCACCGAAAATGGTGGAAAAGTTCATTGGTGCGTAAGTTATGATGATTTTATCGACTCTTTATCCGTTTTGCTTGCAAAAAACAAAATAAAAGCAGTAAATACTTTCACTTCTCGCTTTAATGCCGAACTTGGTTTAGATTTTTCGCTAAAAAACGAGAAGATAGCAACCATGGCAACAGACGGTAAGTGTGCGATTTTGGAACCTGAATTTGGAATTGTGAACACAGGGAGTTTGTTTTCTATTTTCAATTCGGCATTCGATATGGAGATTGTAATGGGTTCAAAATTAAAGATTTTCATTATTCCAATCAATAAATTCGTTTGTAATATTGCAGAAATAGATATAATGTCAACTCTTTTGAGTATTTATCGCAACCAAAACGATTCACCTTTTTTGTCTTCTATTTTTACTCCCAATTCTCACACCGATAGTGCTTCGCATGTGTTTCTTATTGACAACGGAAGAAGTAATATTCTTGCATCAAAAACTCATCGTAAAGCGTTGTGGTGTATAGATTGCGATGCCTGCAAGAGAGTGTGTCCTGTTTTCAATACAATTGGCGACAAACCCTACAACAATGTATTCACGGGTCCTTATGCCAATGTGGTGTTGCCTTTTTATGAAAACTTTGACAGTTATAAACATCTGAGTTTTAATTCGGTAGGTTGTGGTAATTGTACAAGGGTATGTCCTGTGAATATTCCGCTTACGGATTTGATGATTGAAAATCGCAGGTTCTTTTTTGAAAAGAAGATAATGGATTTGGGTGATGAACTTTTGTGTTCTCGCTTGAAAAAGTTCTTGCTTTCACGCAGCGAGATGAACAAGAAAACGTGGTTGAAAAGACGCAAAATAAAGGTGTTTATTAAGTCTTCTGTGCTTAAAAACAGAATTACTCCACCTTTTGCAAAACAGTCGTTTAACGGTCTTAAAATACAAAAATAAGATATGATTTTGACATCATTGCCTACAATCGAAAATGAGCATCTTCTTTGTGAGAAGATAAAAAAGAACGATACCGATGGTTTTAATCAAATCATTGACTCTTGTTTTGTAAAAACTGATACGAAATGGCAGAAAGAAGATTTACTGGGTTTGATAAAATATTTGGATTTAACTTCCTTATCGTCAACAGATAATAACGATTCAATCAAATCTTTGATAGAAAAATCGGAATTTGAGTACAATGATATAAAGCACTTGGTTGCAGGAGTTTGCGTGTTTCCTAATTTTTTACCGCTCATAAAAGACTTTTGCAGAGATAAAGGTTTGAAAACTATCGTTGTAGCGGGTGGATTTCCTTTTTCGCAAATGCCGCTTGAGGTTAAAAAAGAAGAGGTAAGATATGCTTTGGAGTTTGGAGCGGATGAGATTGATGTGTGTATAAATCGTGGAATGTTTTTAGGAGGTGATATTCAGGGTGTTGCAAATGAGATAAGAGAGATAAAAAATCTGATAAAGACTTATTCGGATGATGTGAAGTTGAAGGTTATTTTGGAAGTAGGGGAGTTAAGAACGTATTCGAATATATATTCTGCAGCAAAGGTGGCATTGGAAAGTGGAGCGGACTTCATAAAAACTTCGACAGGCAAGTCGCAAAAAGGTGCGGATGTTTATTCGGTTTGTGTTATGTTATTGGTTTTGAGAGAGTTTTATAAAGCATCAGGAGAGTTAAGGGGTTTGAAGGTTGCAGGAGGTGTAAGCAGGAGTGAGGATGCTTTGCGTTATAGAAATTTGTTTGAGGCGTTTTGTGGTAAGGTTGATGGTAATCAGTATTTTCGTATTGGTTGCAGTGGTTTATTTGAGAATATGAAAGATGATATTAACGAAACTTAGAGTCAACAAGTCAATGAGACAGTAAGACACTTTTGGTCTTGTAGACTCTAAGACTTGTTAACATAGTCTTAAGAAGGAAAGAAAAAAAAACTTTTTTTTTATTTTTTCTATATTTATTATTGTAGGAAATATTTTCCGCTTTTTTGGTAAATTTTTCCGCACTTTAGGAATTTTTTTCCGCACTTAGGAAGAATAAATCAAGTTTTTTAGGATGAAAGTGTAATGTAGAAAGTTTAAGGACTAAAAACCTTTAGTTTAAGAGAGAAGTAAGTAAAAAAATATAAAAAGATGAAGCAATTAAGAAAGAAATTATCTCAATATCAGGAACCCCAGAGAGTAAAATCTTTGGGTGTTTATCCTTATTTTAGGGCGATTGAAAGTGAACAAGATGCAGAAGTTGTGATGAAAGGTCAGAGGGTTTTGATGTTTGGTAGTAATTCTTATCTTGGTTTGACAAATCACCCGAAAATCAAAGAAGCGAGTATTGAGGCGATAAGAAAGTATGGGACAGGTTGTGCAGGAAGTCCTTTTTTGAACGGAACGCTTGACATTCATATTGAATTGGAAGAAAAACTTGCAGATTTTGTCGGAAAGGAAAAAGCGATTGTTTATTCGACAGGTTTTCATACGAATATCGGTGTTATTCCAACAATTGTCGGTAGGGGAGATCACATTATTGGTGATGAATTGAATCATGCTTCGATTGTTGAGGGTCGCAGACTTTCTTTTGCTTCTTATCATAAGTACAAACATAACGATATGTCTTCGTTGGAGGATGTTCTCAAAAAGATTCCTTATGAGAGTGTGAAGTTGATTATAACTGACGGAGTATTTTCGATGGAAGGTGATGTGGCGGATTTGACTTCGATAACTGATTTGGCGGATAAATACAATGCTTCGGTATATGTTGATGAAGCACACAGCTTGGGAGTATTCGGAGAGCAAGGAAGAGGAATTTGTAATCATTTAGGATTAACTGACAAAGTAGATTTGATTATGGGAACGTTCAGCAAGTCGTTAGCAACAATCGGAGGATTTATCGCAACAGATGCCGAAACGATTAATTTCTTGAAACACCATTCTCGTTCTTACATCTTTTCTGCTTCAATTTCTCCTGCCGCAACAGCAAGCGTTATTGCTGCTCTTGATGTAATCAAACAAGAACCTGAACGATTGAAAAACTTGTGGGAGATAACCAATTATTCATTGTATGCTTTCAGAAGTCTTGGTTTCGAAATAGGACAAACTCAAACACCGATTATACCTCTGTACATAAGAGATATGGATAAGACGTTTATGATTACTCAAGAATTGTATGAAAGCGGAGTTTTTGTAAATCCTGTTATTCCTCCTGCGTGTTCTCCAAACGATACTCTGATACGTTTCTCTCTAATGGCAACTCACACTAAGAGTCAAATCGATGAAGCGGTTGATAAATTGACAAAAGTATTCCGTAAATATGAAATAATAAAATAACAATAAATTAACGACAATGAGCAATATAACCATAAAAGAAGTAATTACAAAGAAGGATTTTAAGGCATTTTTACAGTTTCCTTACGATTTGTTCAAAAACGATAAGATGTGGGTTCCGTCTTTGTTGATAGATGAGAAGACTACGTTTGACAAAAAGAAGAATCCTGCTTTAGAGTTTTGTGATTACAAGATTTTTATGGCATATAAGGATGGTGAAGCAGTCGGGCGTATTGTCGGTATCATAAATCATAAAGCAAATACGATCTGGAAAGAAAACAGAATACGCTTCGGGTGGTTCGACTTTATCGATGACAAACAAGTAAGTCAGGCGTTATTGTCTGCGGTTGAGAATTGGGGAAAACAAAACGGGTTGAACGAAGTCGTAGGTCCTATGGGATTTACTGATATGGATAAGGAGGGAATGACGGTTGAGGGATTTGATGTAGATGCACCTATGGCGTGTTATTATAATCCGTCGTATTATCCCGAGCATATGGATTATTTATCGTATCGTAAGGAGGTTGATTGGATACAATATCAAATTCCCGCTTCACAATCTGTGCCTGAGAAGGTAGAACGTGTGAACAACATGATAAAGGACAGATATAATCTCAGGATAGTTCAAGGAATGAGTGTGAGCAAAATCGCAAAACGATATGGTTTGAAGTTGTTTGATACGATAAACGAGTCGTTCTCTCATCTTTTTGGTTATGTTCCGTTGAATGATGCTCAAAAGAAGTTTTATATCAATCAATATTTCCCGTTTCTTGACAAAAGACTTATCTGTTTGATTGTAGATGAAAAAGATGATGTAGTTGCTTTCGGAGTGTCTATGCCGTCTTTGAGCAAGGCGTTGAGAAAGTGTAAAGGAAAGTTGTTCCCTTTTGGTTGGATTCATGTCTTGAAAGCATTGAAGACTTTTGACAATATAGACCTATATCTGAACGGAGTAAAACCTGAATGGCAAAACAAAGGAGTTCATTCTATCTACTACTCCGAAATGAATAAACGATATATCTCTCTTGGAGTGAAGATGGCAATTGCAAATCCTCAATTGGAAACCAATCAAGCGGCAAATATTTGGGAGAAATATGAAAGTCGAATAGCAATAAGAAGAAGAGCGTATATAAAAACGATAGAATAGAAGTATGAAAAAGGTTTTGGTAACAGGTGCAAGTGGTTTTATTGGGAGTACGCTTGTGGATAGATTGCTCGAATTGGGAGAGTATGAAGTGTATGCAGGAGTGAGAGGTAGTTCAAACAGAAAATATTTGCAAAATCCCAATATCAAATTTATTGAAGTTGAATTTTCTAATCCTGAAAAATTAAAGACTCAGCTCGAAAACGAGAAATTTGATTGTATTTTTCATCTTGCAGGTTTGACTAAGGCAAAGCGATTGACAGATTTTGATAGAGTTAATTTTGAATTGACAAAGAATCTTGTTGATGCGATAGATACGAATATTACAAAACTGATATTCTTATCTTCTTTTGCTGCTCACGGTCCGGGAGAGGAAGTTAACTTTACTCAATCAAAGGTCTCCGATGAAAATAAACCTAATACCGCATACGGACGCTCAAAACTCAAGGCAGAAAACTATATTAACGAAAATTTTAAGGGTAAATATGTGATTCTTCGCCCTACAGGAGTTTATGGTCCACGTGAAACAGATTATTTTGTATTCTTCCAAACTATTGATAATCATATAGAACCGTATCTTGGTTTTGTTCCACAACGTCTGACTTTTGTTTATTCGAAGGATTTGGTGCAGGTGTGTATCAAGGCGTTTGAAAGCGAGGTTTCGGGTAAAACTTATTTTGTCAGTGATGGTAAAATGTATTTGGATAGCGAATATGCGGCAATATCGAAGCAGATTCTGAATAAGAAGACTCTGAAACTGAAGTTTCCGCTTTTTATCGTAAAATGGATTTCTTCGTTTTTGGATATGCTTGGACGTGTGATAGGTACTCAGTTCACTCTAAATAAAGACAAGTATTCGATTCTTGCGGCAAGAAATTGGGACTGCAATATAGAAGATTTGAAACAAGATTTGGGATATGAACCTGAATATGATTTGCAAAAAGGAGTAGAGGAGACTATTGCTTGGTATAAAAAAGAAAAATGGTTGTAGAGACCGATTGTTTTAGAAAGAAAGTGAACATTGTTTTTGTTTGATTGTATTGTTTTAAGAAAAGAAGAAAATGAATGCTTGTTTCAGTAAAATAAAATCAAGTTTTAGCGAAATGAAATCAAGAAATAAAGTTAAGATAAAGAGATTATTCGGAATTTTGAATTTGGTTCTATTGGTTTTGTTTTTTGCATCTTGTGGAAATCATTCTGAAACAAAAGAACAAAAAAATAAAACAGATATGGAAACGATACATTTGAACAAAGCGAATTTCGATAAGTTGTTCGATAAAACGGAATCGCAAGACGGATATTTAACCTACAAGGGAGATAGCCCTGCGATAATTGATTTTTATGCCTCTTGGTGCGGACCTTGTAAGATGTTGTCTCCTGTTTTGGAAGAGTTGGCGGTTGAATACAAAGGTAGGGTAAGGGTGTATAAGGTGGATATTGATGTAGAGCGAGAGTTAGCAAATTCCCTTAGAATAATGAGTATTCCGACACTTTTTCTTGTGAGAGAAGATGGACAGATGAAAGTTTTGCAAGGAGCAGTACCGAAAACCGAATTGAAGAAAATAATAGACGGATTTCTATTGCAATAAAAGGAAATCGAGATAAATGTACAGACTTTTTGTTTTGAGGATAATGTAATCTGATTTTGAGACAAAGAGTCTGTATTTCTTTTATTTATGTTCTTATCTCACGTGAAACAATTTAAGTTTGTCTAATCTAATTTTTGAAACTGAAAAAAAATAACTATCTTTGCAAGGATAAAATCAAAAACAAATAGATACTATGGCAAAGGAACAAGATTTAGCAGCAGAGAAATTGGAAAAATTAAAGGTCTTGCAAGCTGCTATTTCCAAGATAGAAAAGAACTATGGCAAAGGTTCGATAATGAAATTGGGAGATAGAGCAGTTGAAGAGGTAGATACTATTTCCACAGGTTCGATTGCACTTGACTCTGCTTTGGGTGTGGGTGGTTTTCCAAAAGGCAGGATAATTGAAATTTATGGTCCTGAGTCTTCGGGTAAAACAACCTTAGCTATACATGCAATTGCAGAAAGTCAAAAGAATGGAGGATTGGCAGCATTTATCGATGCAGAACATGCTTTTGATAGCAATTATGCAAAGAAATTGGGCGTTGATGTTGATAATCTTTATATTTCTCAACCCGATAACGGAGAACAAGCTCTTGAAATAGCGGATAATCTTATCAGTTCCGGTGCAGTAGATATTATAGTCATTGACTCTGTTGCCGCACTTACTCCGAAGAGTGAAATCGATGGAGAGATGGGTGATAGCAAGATGGGACTTCATGCTCGTTTGATGAGTCAGGCATTGCGTAAGATGACGGCAACGATAAGCAAAACCAAATGTTGTTGTATTTTTATCAATCAGTTGAGAGATAAAATAGGGGTTATGTTCGGTTCACCTGAGACTACAACAGGAGGAAACGCCCTTAAATTCTACTCCTCTATAAGATTGGACATAAGAAGAATTCAAGCTATAAAAGACGGAGAAAATAATATAGGAAACAGAGGAAGAGTTAAGATTGTCAAAAACAAAGTTGCCCCTCCTTTCCGTCAGGTTGAATTTGACCTTTTGTTTGGACAAGGAATCAGCAAGATGGGAGAGATGGTTGATATAGGAGTTGATGCGGGCATATTGAAAAAGAGTGGTTCTTGGTTCAGTTATGGAGAAACAAAACTCGGTCAAGGACGCGAAGCTGTTAAGCAGTTGTTGGCAGACAATCCTGAGTTGCAAGAAGAAATCACCGCTCAGATAAAAGAATATCTTACTCAAAACGAAGAATAGTTAAGAATAGATTTTTGAGGTAAAAGACTTATTGATTTAATCATAATAATAGTTTTGCCCGATGAAGATAGCATTATCACAAATCAACACCAAGATAGCTGATTTCAAAAACAATTTAAGCGTACTCAAAGAAGAATTGTGTAAAACGCAGAATGAGGTCTTGACAGTCTTTCCCGAATTATCTCTTTCGGGTTCTCCGCTTGAGGATTTGACTTTGTATGAGGATGTCTTTTCGCAAGCGATGAAGTATGCCGAAGAGTTGAGTTGCGAGAAAAAAGACTTTGTTTTCGGTTTTCCGATAAAAGAAAATTCGAAGGCGTATAATGCTCTTGCCTTTGTAAAGAATGGAGAATTGCAAGCGTTGTCCACAAAGAAAAATCTTGGTCGTTTTGATAAGGGATTTTGCAGTGGGAATGGATTTGAGCGTGTGGAATATAATCAAAATTCGATTGCGTTTGGTTTTCTTGAAGATTTGGAAGATTTTGTCAAAGGTTCACAGAAAGCGGATTTGGTTATATGTTCTGCCAATATTGTATTTGAGTTGAACGCTCAGCAGGAGGTTATTACAAGACTTCAACCGATTGTTCGCAGACTTGGGTGTCCTTTGGTGGTTGTAAACAGATGTGGAGCAGAGGGAAGATTTGTCTTTAATGGAGGTAGTTTCGTATTGCAGGCAAATGGGAATCTTGCAGAGGAATTGCCTTTGTTTGATGCTCAAACCACGATTGTAGAAACTCAAAAATTGAAAAACCTGCAGAAAAACCCACTTTCAAAACCTGAAAAACTATATCGTGCATCTGTTTTGGGAATCAGAGATTACTATCATAAGAACAATATAAAGAAAGCGGTAATCGGACTTTCGGGCGGTATAGACTCTGCCTTGGTTGTCGTGCTTGCTGTTGAGGCATTGGGAAAAGAAAACGTTGTAGGGGTACTTTTGCCGAGCGAGTATTCAACTTCGCACAGTGTAAGCGATGCTAAAGCGAGCGCAGAGAACCTTCAAATCGAACATTATACCATCCCGATAAAGGAAAGTTTTATAACGATACATTCGGCATTACAACCTGTGTTCAAGGATTTGCCTTTTGGTTTGGCAGAAGAGAACTTGCAATCGAGAATACGCCTTTCCATTATTATGGGAATAGCAAACAAGATTGGTGCTGCGATGTTGAATACAACCAATAAGAGTGAAACTGCTGTCGGATATGGAACGCTGTATGGAGATACTTCGGGCGGAATAGCAGCAATCGGAGATATGTATAAGACAGAGGTGTGGGAATTGTCGCGATGGATAAACCGAGAAAAGGAAATAATACCCGAAAACTCCATAATCAAAGCTCCTTCTGCCGAGTTGAGACCCGACCAAAAGGATAGTGATTCTTTACCTGATTATGATGTGCTTGACAGAATTTTATACCTGCATATAGAGCAAGGAAAGTGCAAAAGCGAAATC
>JAEIGA010018547.1_pt1 | contig 10605 bp, 9 predicted proteins | sample 9270691 | NCBI WGS metagenome assembly JAEIGA01 (sample SAMN17057246, study PRJNA624740) | gut metagenome | biome: biome; isolation source: fecal sample | host: Bos grunniens | place: China: Xizang | collected 2019 | reverse complement strand
GAATGGGCAAGAACGTTACTGCAGCGCGCCCTTCTTTATATAACTATTGAAATGTATCGTTTATTTAACACCGATGTGAAGCCACTGGTTGGAGAAGCTTTGGCAGGTTTCGGACCTCTTGTCCTGGGAAACCGGATCCTTACCCTCGATCCAAACCTTCATCTCTTTGTCAATATACAGATTTCCGTCCTCTTCTCCGTTAAACCCATGTCCGATGATGGCAATACTCTCATCCTGATGAACCCCACGTAAGACGCCTTCGAGGCACAGAGATACATAGCCGCCATTGATGGTGACCGTTCCTTCGCAGTTGCCGTCAGAGAAACATGCCATCGCTGCACCGGCACCGATCGCAGCACCGCCAAAGGAGGCTGCTGCCTCCACATTTCCGCCGTTGATAGTGATCTTAGCAGCGGATTTGACATTTCCTTTATCTCCGGCACCGATGGCGGCTCCCCCTTTATAATAGTATTTGATATCTAAGATATCCCCTGTCTCCATCCAACCTTTTCTGGCATAGGCATGAACATCACCGCCATTAATAGCGATAGAACCTGAAAAATCACCACCGCCAAAGATGGGATTGATGTATCCGCCGGACCCGATGCCTGATCCGAACTCTCCGCTTTCGGCTTCAACGGATCCGCCTTCAATGAGGACTTTGCAGCTGCTGTTGCTGCCCCCGCAGCCGCCGATCCCGGCAGCGTAGTCTCCGCCGGCTGCGTGGATCCTTCCGCCATAGATTTTTATGATATGATTTCCGGTGGTATCCGCATCGCAGCCTTCCCCGATCCCGGCGCCACAGTAACCGCCTTGTGCCGTTACATTTCCGCCATAAATCGTGATATCGTTATATTCACTGTCATCACCGCCGCCGATTCCCGCGCCGTTAAATTCATTTGACGCATTGACATCACCGTCATAGATGACGATCTTACCGCCAAGGTCTTCGTTTCCGCCGCCGATTCCCGCGCCATCTCTTTCACTCCTGGCTGTGATGTTTCCACCGTAGATACGGATGGTGCCACAGTCAGACTCATTCTCATCACCGGACCCGATCCCGGCAGCATAATCTCCACCTGTCGCATTGATGGTACCGCCGTAGAAATTGATATCCCCGTGTCCGCTTTCATCCTTTCCGCCGATCCCCGGTACATAATCAGGGGCTTTGGCTTCCAGTTGGCCGCCGTCTCCGGACTGACCGTAGATATTCAATACTGTATTGGATCCTGCCGGCACATAGATGCCTTGTGTGGTGGTCAGTTTTCTTCCGTTAACCAGAACGATTGTTGCCTCTTTTCCTTCCGGAACGGTCAGCATCCCACTTACGGTCTCGTTTTCACATACCGCATACCAGCAGCCATTGGAGAGTTTTCCTCCCCCTGAAGGGACCGCTTTGGGAGATACCGGGACTATCTTCTCTGTTTCCGTGACCCTAGTCCCGTTCCATTTCCTGTCAAGATAAGTAACAAGAACATTCAATTCTCCATCTTCATAGATGGCGGATCTGAGGTCAAGATCGAAGATAACCATGGATTTGACCTTTTCCGAGGAGGTGATGCCACTGTTTGCGCTCCAGCCGTAGGTGACAGGCCTGGGAATATTCTCCCCCCAGAGCCGGATCTCGGAATCCTCGGAGATCTTGCCGGTCACAGTCAGGACTTTCCCGGACTTCAGATACAGATTGTGTGTGTTTTTCAGGCTGTAATTATTCTTGATCTCGATCTTGCCCTGGATATTGATGGTCCCGTTGCTCCAGATACCGCCACCGTTACTTTTCGCTGTATTATCCGTGACAGAGATGCCGTCGATATTCAGGACACCGTAATTGTCGATTCCACCGCCGCCGTGGCTGACGGATTCGTTGTTACGGATGGAAACACCCTCAAGGTCCACATGTCCCGTACTATCATTATAGATGCCTCCGCAGTCATCTGCGGAGTTTTCACTAATCGTGTAGTCAGAATCCGAGCAATAAAGGCATATCCAACCTTTGTTGAAGATGGCACCGCCGTTACCTTTTTTCGCCGTGTTGCCCCGGATCGTACAGTCGATTGTAATCATACTTCCGTCCGTATCGTTCCAGATGGCTCCGCCGTTGCTGGAATTGGATCTGTTGTAACTGATATCCGTGTTTTCAATAAGCTCCCAGCCATAGTTGACGATACCGCCGCCACTGTGATTGACAGAGATATTATTCCGGATGACCACATGATCCAGTTCCACTTCTCCTGAGGCCTTGTTGAAGATGGCGCCGCCATCGCTGGCGGAATTGGATTCCTCGCTGCTGTCACCGCCGATGATGCAGTCAGACATCTTGAGGGATCCCTCATTATAGATGGCACCGCCGCAGCCGATGGTTGCGCTGTTGGTATAAGATGCATGATTATCTTTAAAAGTAACATTTTCAACCCGGAGGGTTCCCTGGTTGTTAATGGCACCGCCATTGTTGGCAAAGCCGCCGGTGATCACTGCTTCTCTATCGGAGCTGTTGATCAGGTCCAGTGATGCTCCGCTGTGCACAAAGATCGCACTGCCGTCAGCATCTGCGGCGATCAGGTTCCTGTTTAGTGTGTGCCCATTAAGATCCAAGGTGATGGACTTGCCTTCGAACACCAGCATCTTTTTCCCTTTCGTTGCCGTGTAGTCCATATCGAGTACGATGATATCCCCATATGCGGCATCGTTGATCCTGTTCTGCAGAGAGGTCCAGGACACATCTACTACAGAGTCGCCTAACATGCTGTCTGTATAGATCTCATTAACTTCTTGACTCTCTGATTCTTCTTCATAATCGGAATCTTCATAATAGGTATCTTCGTCTGATGATTCTTCGTCGATGATAGCAGTATCATCTTCACTGATCTCTTCTGTCTGATCCTCAACATCATCATTTTCTTCATCCGGTACCATATATTCCTCTTCATCGCTGGTCTCCTGGTCCGGTATTATGTAATCCTCATCATTATTGATCTCTTCAGCCGGTATTGCGTCCTCTTGGGCACCACTGATCTCTTGACCCGATGAACTGATTTCCTCTGCAGAGATCCCAATCCCCTGCCGGTTTCCGGGTGGTTCTCCGGCATATACAGCAGTTTTTGATGTCACCATAAGCATGAGTGCAAGCAGACCTGCCAATATCTTCATGATTGTCTTCATAACAAACTCCTTTCTGTATTTTATTTTGATATATATATTTGTAAAAATATACTTTCTCCACTATTTAGTACGATGAGATTCCGAGGAGAGCTAATATTCTTCCATTCTTATTTGCACTAATGTATATTTATTTGATATTATGTATTATGAATATATCTGGTTTAATGAACAGAAAAACAAAAGGAGAAATCTATGGATACATTACATTTGAAAGCACCTGGAAGCTGGCTGAATGACCCCAACGGATTCATATATTTTAAAGGGCAGTATCACTTATTCTATCAGCACTTCCCTTTCTCAACACGCTGGGGAACCATGCACTGGGGACATGCAGTCAGTAAGGATCTGGTTCACTGGGAACATCTGGGAGTTGCAATCTTCCCGTCAAAGCATTATGATGCGAATGGTATCTTCTCGGGAAGTTCTTTTGAATTGGATGGGGAAATGCTTATCTATTATACCGGTGTATGTTACTATGCTCATGAATACGACAACAGTCATGTATCCCTTAATGATGTCTACGAATGCACACAGGTTATGATGACATCTCCGGATGGCATGACTTTTGACAATTATGATGGCAAGAAGGTTATACTTCCTGTCATATACGATGATGATGTGGCGTATTTCAACCACACCAGGGATCCCAAGGTATGGGAAGAAAACGGCAAGTACTATATGGCTCTTGGAAGTACATACAAGATGAAAAAGGGACGTGTGATTATCCTGCAGAGTGATGACGCGAAAAAATGGGAGATTAAATCTGTCCTGGCGGATAAGAAGTTTGGGCGCATCCTGGAATGCCCGGATATCTTTAAGATCGGCGATCAGCATGTGTTCCTGATATCTCCCATGTATATCGTTCCTAAATCCAAGGGGTATACAGCCCAGTCCATGATCGGTACCGTGGATTTTGACCCAGAGACCTGTCAGCTGAACAATCTTGGTGAATTTGAGTTTATTGATCACGGAAGAGATCTCTATGCGACACAGTCCTGCGTTGACGAGGAAGGACGCCGCATCATGGTGGTTTGGCTCCGCATGCCTAAGGAGGCAAAGATGCCATCAGATGAGAAACCGTGGAACGGCATGATGTGTGTGCCCCGTGTCATTGATTATGTGGATGATTGTTTCTATTACAGGATTCACCCAAACGTATTAAAATATTTTGATAAGAAACTCACAAGAAAAGAAATGAGATCATTTAAAGCCAGCAGGGAAAAACCCTGGTTCATGGAGACCAAAATCAGCAATGGGGATTCCATTGATCTCGGTGGCTACAAGATCTGGATGGAGGATGATACGATCCACACCAATCGTGACCAGGTATTTGTAAAGGGCGCTAAGCTTCCTAACAGCTTCACATTGCCGGCATATAGCAATGAATACAAACTATCAATCATTGTAGAACCAAATATCATCGAAATCTATGTGGATGACGGTAAGTACTGTCTGACAAATACGATCTATAACCTGCAGGATCAGCTGACCGGCAAAGTAGGAACTGTGTATGTCTCATCGGAAGAGTGATTATATCAGGGTCTTATACCGTACAAAAAGAGAGTCGAAATCGACTCTCTCAGACTGTAGACAAAGCGGCTTTAGAATGTGAATTCTAAAGCCGCTTTGTCTACAGTCTGAGTGTCGCAGAATAATTGCGACACCGTTTTTTTGTCTTGTAATGGGAAGTCCACTTATGCAACAAGGAATTTATATTTCTTTACACTATAAAGCGGCACAAATGGAAGGATGATCGGTACAGTGCGGACATATTGCTGGTACTCAGGGTCATCCCCATAGTTTTTATCCTGTCGGAGCTCTAGTCGTCTGGCACCACTGAACATGACCCAGACGATCAGCAGATATCCGAGTATAGCAAAAACCCACTGTAAGATACCTTTGAGGGCTGTTGTACCCGTCAGGAACATACCGGTCCAGATCAGCAGCTCCCCCAGATAATTTGGACAACGCACGAATCGGTACAGCCCGGTATCAACAAATCTGCGGCTGTTTATCTTTTTGGCTGCAGACTTCTGCTGGTCTGCAGCCACTTCCAATATAACGCCACAGACCATAAGGATAAAACCTATCCACAGCATGGGATCAGCTGGTATTCCATTACTCAGACGATAATAAAGCGGGCATGTCATAAGAACATAAAGCAAGCCGCAAACCAGCCATAGTCCAATCTTCGCCCCGATGGGCATCCTCTTGCTTCTCTCAATCTCAGGGCTCAGTATCTTTTTATAAGCCGAGCTTCTGATCTCGCGAATCAGGAGATAACCCGACAATCTCAGGCCATAGGCGACCAGCAGGAGACAGACCAGTATCTCCGGCAAATGAATGCTTCCATGAAAACCGATGGCAAGCGTTGCACCAATAGCTGCAATAGCCAGCCCATATCCGACAGAGAAGAACCAGATGTAATTATGAAACCCTACAATAGCCGCAGCCAGGCTGACGGCCAGAACGATCCAGATGTTCATTATATATACCTCCTATGTAACTGATCACGCACCATACATATGATGAACCACCATTCTGTCCGCAGTTTCCTGTCCAAACAACTTTGTGAACATATTTACGGCGCTTCCGCCATTGGCAGCAAGTTTTTGAGCAAAAGCCTCTATCTTTGCCTTCTTTTCTTCCTCATCACATATCGGTGCTTCTCTTAGCTGATTTACAAACAAAGAACTGAACTCATCTGATGACGCTTCCAGACGTGAAGCAATCCCTCGTCCTGACTTATGGTAGGAACAAGAGTACAAAAGGCTGTCATACCAATGTTCAGACCCTGATCTGTAATCAGGCAGGTCATGATCCCGGTCTGAAAGCTGTGAAAAGGCAGCCTGTGATTCTTCCGGCCATGGTTCCAGCTGAGTATCGTAGAGCTCGCCGATCAAAGTCTGCTTACCGGGCAGCTTAACCCAGTCCAGATTCATCAGCGGCATATCCACCTTCGTGGAAGCAAAGATCACTGTTTCCATCCTCATGAGACCGAAAATTGCCTTCATGTTCATAATGCATAGATGTCCAACGTCTTTTATCCTATAGGTGCGTGTGTCAAATACAAAGCCTTTCCTGGAAAGATGGGCATCTTCTCCGATGTCAATCTTATAAATTTTGTAATCCTGTGAAAGCTGTTTTAATAGGTATCTGCCTTTGCTCTTATTTTTCTTACCCATAATCAATACCTCGTTACTAACAGTAGTTTCTGTTTGTTTCCTGGTTCTATGATATCACTATTGTTGAATTATTCGTAGATATTATTTAAAATAGTCTGCATCCTGTGAACGGAAAGAGAATAATCCTTTTTAGCTGAGACAGAAAAAAAAAGCACCCTAGGTTTAGATTCCCCAGAATGCCTGAAAAGCTTTATTACATTTTTTCTTCACATCAGCCAATCATTTATTATGGCGTCCACTCAGTGTGGGAAGAACAATCCTCTTCCCAGACAACCTCTTCGCCGTTTACCAGAATACGCATATATACGCATCTGCACAATCCCGAATGAGAAATATAAATCTCTTTAACAGGCTCATTGATGTTATCCCAGAAAACACCGCTGTATGGGAAGTTAGTCCCCCAAACGATGTCAAGACTGTAAGCAAACATGACATAAGTTCCGGATAATGTGAATTCGTCAGAACCCATGGGCTCATTAGTGTGTTTATCTACGCATTCCCATGGTCCAAGGATAAAGTTTCCATTTTCAGCCACGCCAGTCACTTTTCTGGCATAGAATTTAGAAGATTTGGCAACGTATCCACCGTTGTGGCTGACTTCGACACTAATCTCCCGCTTTTTCATATCTTCAAACTTCTGTAGCTGCTCTCTGTAAAAATCAGATCCTTCACATGAAACTGCAGTTCCATAGTCTGAAGTTACTCCCCTCGCCTCTTTTGCAAAAACAGCTGTTGCTGTAGTGGTTAATACCACGAGAATTGCGATAACACTTATAACAATTTTCTTCATTCTATTTTCTCCTTTCAATCTGTGTGTTTTCTGACCTCATTACAAGCAATCCAAAGTCACAAAATAGTCACACCAGGAGATCAATACTTAAATTGCACATGCCTGCCTTTTTTCTACACTATTTATTACGATGGTATTTTGAAGAGAGCTAAAAAGAAGGTAATCCCTCTTCTCCATATCTTGTTTCGAGAAGCTTTCCGACATGACGTGTTTCAAAAAACATATCTTTATTCATGATAACAATAATCACTGCCACAAAAGTAACAACGATTGTTTCCACACATTTCGTTATAGGGGTCATGGCAATCTTTTCCTGAAGCAGATTGACTACAAGATGATAGATCATACATGCCAGGATTGAACGGTCGCTTGCAAGATATACCCATGTAATGATGAAGCCCATTGGAACCCCGCTCACAAAGAAATTGACCACATACAGAGGATTAACCATAAGGCCTGCCTGATAAGTCCCTTTGATAAAGAGAAGGGGAAAATGCCAAAGCGCCCACAGTATTCCAAATACCATTGATTCCCAAAACCAGTTCATATATGCCCCTATGGAATCCTCGCAATATCCTTTCCAACCGACTTCTTCAAGGATGGCAGCAACAGTGCACGAAACAAGAGCACCGGCGACGCCGACTCCGGTAAAAGAAAAATCCTCAGTGAATGCGAACTGATCGAGGGACTGCCCAAACGCTAGGGAAAGCAGAATGGAACACACAACGATCCCTGCGAACTGAAGTATTGCCAGAATAACGTTCTTCCACCTGACTTTATAAAGCCCGATAAGTTTGATCTTAAGATCCTTCTTCAGAAGATCCGACCCGGACATAAGGATGAAGATAGTCGAAACTACTGCCGGGGCAGTCAGGCCGATCAACATAAGGAGAGCTCCGGGATTACCAGGGATAAAAATTGCCGGGATCCAGAATATCCATGTAAAAAGATATGCCAGTGTAAAAAAGAGCACCGGTCTGTAGCGGTAAGACATTGTCGCATTTGTGCTTGCTATGTTTGAGTTCATTTTTCTTTCCTCTTTTCTATAATGTTATCTCCTTATGAGATCCCTAATAAAGCTCATGGTTCCCTGCTTTGCCCCGAGAATCTTTTCCGTCAGATCTATGAATACCTCTATGTCTTTATCTGAGTATTTTCCCTCATCAAAGACATCATTGCTGAGCATAAGCATCATCCGGACACGCTCGGGGATATTATCACATGAAAAGATGCCTTCCTTTATTCCTTCTTTGACCACCTCCACCAAAAGAGGTGTCACTGTTTCCACCAGTTTTCGCTTAATCTTGTCGTGCATGAGGATGTTTTCCGGCTTCATGAGTACGCCTTCGATGGACGTCTCCTCAGGTGCGGGATGTATTGATGTGACGATCCCCACAATCTTCTGTGGCACACTGATTTCGGACAATATGATCTTTTTTGCTGTCTCAGCCTCTTTTTCGATCATCATCCCGATCACTTCCTCAAGAGTCTGTTCTTTGCTTGCAAAGTAGTAATAATATGTTCCTTTGGCTATACCGGCTTCCGCGATAATGTCATCAATGCTTGTATTTTCGTACCCCTGCGTAATGAACATCCTGTATGCAATTGCCAGCAGATCCTGTTTTCTTCGCTCACCTTTTCTCATGGCTTCCTCCTTTTTCGACTTACGGTCGATTTTATTATACCGAAAGTATTTATTCTCGTCAAGAAAAAAATCGACTGACAGTCTATTTTGTGCTAGTTTTGAATGACTATCTGTGATTTCATGGGGAAGCGCAGTTTACATATATTTGTCAGTGAAATGAAAAAAGCCGGGGACTGATCCCCGGCAAAAATGTATTTCATTGTCCTTTCAAAAAGTATGTACTTTCATGTCATCAGAAGCACAAGTTTTACGGCGGCTAACCATATACATTTCAAAACAGATTATAGCAAGCATCGTTTCTACAAAAGGTTGTGCAGCAATCACACCATTAAGTCCGACGAAGGCGTTTAATAAGATCACACAAGGGATGAATAATATAATAAAGCGAAGCATCGTAATAATCAGGGAATTCATTGCCTTGCCGAGAGCCTGATAGTACGCTGTGACTGTATTGATTATTCCGAGCATAGGTGCAGAGATACACATAATGCGAAGGAACAATGCAGATTGACCAATCAAAGCCTCTTCATGGAGGAAAATCATCGTAAACGGCTTTGAAAAGGCCAAAAATACGAGAGTGAAAAATGCACCAAATATTACATCATCGATCATGGTGTATTTTACAATACTGTTCATGCGATCATTCTGTTTTGCACCATAACAGAATCCAATCATGGGAGCAACCCCCTGACTGAATCCAACGCTCAGGAGAATCGGGAACAGAACAAGTTTATATGCAATGCCATATGCTGCAACTGCATCTGAGCCATAGTTGCTGATCGAGTTGTTCAGAACGATATTTGATATGCTTAGCATGACTGTGATCAGTGCCCCGGGTATCCCAATCTTTATGATCTAGCCGACAGGAACCTTCGCTTCATGGATTACAGCAGGCAGCAGCGAATATATTTCCGTTTTAACGGAAGCCCTTATCATGCAGATTATTTCATAAACTGTGGCGCATAAAAAACCAATGGATGTGGCTAATGCAGCTCCCGAAGTACCCATTCCCAGACGGACGATAAAGAGCCAGTCAAGAACGATATTGGTGGCATTACCAAGTATCACGCCGATGGTCGCCTCACGGATCAGTCCTGTAGATCGGAAGATATGGACTAAACCATTTGACAGGATGATAAAAGGAGCACCGAGGAATATCCATTTCAGGTAATCACAGGTATAGCCGATGTTATCTGCGTCTGCCCCTGCAAGACGGGCAATGGGGGAGATGAATATCATACCTGCAGCAAGTACGATAATTCCTGCAATCGTCATAGCATAGAAACCGAAAGTGATGCTGCTCTTTGCACTCTTTGAGTTCTTTTCACCTAACAGACGTGTAACAACACTGCTTCCGCCCATGCCAAAGATACTTGAAATAGACATGATGATCAGAAGGACCGGTGCACTGAGGGTGACTGCCGCAATCTGTGCGGGACTTTTAGTCAGAGATACAAAATAGGTGTCTGCAAGATTATAGATTAAAGTAGCCAGCTGGCCGATTATAGCCGGGATACCAAGCTTTATGACTGCACTCTGGTTGTTTTTTTCTTCAAATACACTTGTTGCCATACGTTACCTCCCTGTATTGACTTCCAACTCATTATATAGTATGCTTAATGATAAAAAAGTGTCTACGACACATCAACTCCCCCCTGCCCCTCAATCATGAGGGATGGGGGTTTTCTTCTTCCTTCAATCTTCCTATAATGGTCTTATGAATATCCTGCAAAAAATTTTTACTGACCATTATGAAGAAATGTTATATATCCTCCATCCACGTGATTCTGTCATCGAAAACGTGGACAAGATGATTAACTGTGGCG
>JAEIGA010018546.1_pt1 | contig 10606 bp, 5 predicted proteins | sample 9270691 | NCBI WGS metagenome assembly JAEIGA01 (sample SAMN17057246, study PRJNA624740) | gut metagenome | biome: biome; isolation source: fecal sample | host: Bos grunniens | place: China: Xizang | collected 2019 | reverse complement strand
GTGATCACCTCATTGAGGAGGTCTGAAGTATTGCGGACATATGCATCGACATTACCTGTGATTCTGTCATCGCAGAAACCGAAGTCTACACCGACGTTGTAAGTAGTAGTAGTCTCCCAAGTGATATCCGGGTCATAGCTGCCTGGAGTGTAGTAGTACTGAAGACCTGCGCTACCCATATTGTAACGATCGTACGAGTTGGTTGAGAGGTAGTAGATCGGCATGTATGAGTAGTTAGCGATACCGTCCTGCTGACCTGTCTGACCTGCAGAGAGACGGAGCTTCAACTGTGAAACCGCCTTGGTATCCTTAAGCCAGTCCTCCTGCTTGATGTTCCAAGCAAATGCTCCTGATGGGAAGAGACCCCAACGGTTGTCCTTAGCGAAACGTGAAGAACCGTCATAACGTACAGAAGCTGTGAAGAGATACTTAGAAGCTATTGAATAGTTGATACGGCCATAGAATGAAACCATGTAGTTCTCACCTCTGTTCCAAGGATAAGCTGTATTGTAGTCCACACCATCCTTAAGGAACACCTCGTCCTTACCATTGATGAAAGACTCGCCATGGCTTTCATAGTAATTGTGGACCCATGAGTAACCGGCTACCACGTCAAGGGTGTGCTTGCCCCAAGTCTCGTTGAAGTTAGCGTAAGCCTCGAGAGTCTCATTGAGGTTCTTGTTGTAACCTGTATGATTCTTACCTACACCGATAGCCTCATCATCAGAGTAAGCCTGGAATGAACCAGGGTTCACACCGTTTGCAGACTTGCTCTCGGAAACGTCCATACTCAATGCAACATTGAAACGGAGTGCCTCGAAACCGTGAACCTTGTAGTCAATGGCAGCCTTACCCACGAAACGTGCAGTGTTTGCATAAGACCACTTGTCATAGAGAAGTGAAAGAGGACCCTCACCTACGAGCTTGTTAGGTGTGAAGCCTTCGCCTCTACCTGCTCCCGGACCCCAGTAACCGTTGTTGGTCTTGAAGTCGATCGATCCATCCTCATTTCTGAAGTATGGGTCACGTGTAGGGTTGTAGAATGCAGCCTTTCCTACTACGCCGCCTTCTGCATAATCAGAGTGTACATACACTCCTCTTGCGCTGAGGTCGAGTGTGAGGTGCTTGTCAAGGAAATTAGGAGAAAGGCTGATGTCCATTGTTCCTCTCTCATAGTTTGAACCGTAGAGTGTACCCATCTGATCCTGATAACCGAGTGATGCACGATAAGGCATACGGTCCTTCACGTTACCATTGACGCTGAGGTTGTGGTCATGAGAGATAGCTGGACGGAAGACAAGGCTCTGCCAGTCAGTATTGTTCTCGAAGATCTGAGTTGCGGCGAACTTGCCATGAGTAGACTCAGGATCAAAAGTTTCAGCAACGTATGCACGGAACTCATCTGCACCCATCACAGGAATCTTCTTAGAGTTGTGCTGAACGCTCACGCTACCGTTGTAGTTGACCTGAGGTCTGTTGCCCTTACCACGCTTTGTTGTGATGATGATGACTCCGTTTGACGCACGTGAACCGTAGATTGCAGCAGAAGATGCATCCTTGAGGACAGTGAATGACTCGATATCGTTAGGGTTTACAAAGTCCAGAGGGTTTGACATTCCCGAACCTGCATCTGCTGAAAGCGGAACACCGTCGATGACGATGAGAGGGTCGCTTGATGCATAGAGGGAAGCAGCGCCACGGATACGGATTCTTGATCCTGAACCAGGACCACCGTCTCCAGGAGTAACGAGAAGACCCGCTACCTTACCCTTGAGCATGTCCTGAGTGTTCACAACCGCACCACGGTTGATTTCCTCATTCTTGATAGCTACGATTGAACCTGTCATGTCCTCCTTCTTCACGGTACCGTAACCGATTACGACTACCTCATCGAGGAACTGAGTATCCTCAGAAAGAGTGACAGTTGGAGGCACCTGAGATGCCACGAAAGTCTGGCTCGCATAACCAATGCAGCTGATCTCTACAACTGCGTCGGCGCTTGAGACAGTAAGGACGTAGTCTCCGTCGAGGCCAGTCGATGTACCGTTTGTGGTACCCTGCTCGATGACTGTTGCACCGATTACAGGTCCGACTGCATCAACAACTACTCCTTTAACCTCGTATCCGCTTTGAGCAGACACGATAGCTCCACCCGACACAAAGGTCAGAAGAAGAGCTGCGCATAGCGACATTATTCTATTCATAAGAATTTTGTTTGGTTAGTAGATAGTTTGTATTTGATAAATTGTTATTTTCCAAGAATTTATGCCTTCTTCTCTTTCACGAAGTACACAGCCACCGCACCGAGTGCCAGAAGCACGCCGGCAACAATGAACATACTTACCTGAGCACCGCCTACCATCTTGAGCACGAATCCTCCGCAAGCCGCGGCAACGATCTGCGGAAGACAGATTGTGCCGTTGAAGAGACCGAGGTAAGTACCGATGTGCTCACCGGAAAGCGAGTTGGTAAGAAGAGTGAAAGGAACCGCAAGCATAGCTGCCCACGCAACTCCGATGAGGAGGAATGATATGAAGAGCAGATACTGGTCGTGGATGAAGAAGACTGACGCAAATCCCACAGCACCGATAAGGAGACTGACTACATATGCGGTCTTGATGTTCCTGAACTTAGGGATGATAAGGGCCCAGAGTACAGAACCGACCGACTGCACGGCAAAGAGGATACCTACCCAGTTGCCAGCTGTCTGGTAGCCTTCAGACTTCACATCAGTCGTTCCCCAGACGGTGTCAGCGATAGCTCCGTTGGTGTAAGTCCACATGTAGAGGAAAGCCGCCCAGCAGAAGAACTGAACGAGTCCCACTGTCCAGAAAGCTGATGGAGCATTCTTGAGCAGAGTCAGCATGCTCGGAGCCTTCTCTTCCTTCTTGTCAGGATCGATTCCATGGAACTCGGCATACTCCTTCGGAGGCATCTCCTTCACCTTGAAGGTAGTGAAGAGGACGCAGAGGATAAGGATGGCCGCTCCGATGTAGAACGAATACTTGACAGTGTCAGGAACCTGTCCCTCCGGCGCAGTGTTGGCAATGCCGAACCATGCGAAAAGGAAAGGGAACATGAAGCCTACGAGTCCGCCTGCATTCACAAGGAAGCTCTGGATGGAATAAGCCTTGCTTTTCTGCTCTTCGCTCACCATGTCTCCGACAAGCATCTTGAACGGCTGCATCGCCATGTTGATGGATGTGTCAAGAAGCATGAGCGCTATGAGTCCGAAGATCATCGCTCCAGTAAAGGTGAAACTGAAGTTTCCTGCATTCGGAAGAAGGCACATCACTGCAATGGCAATCAGCGAACCAAGGAAAAGATAAGGGATACGGCGGCCGAAACGGCACCATGTCCTGTCGCTGTACTTGCCCACGAGTGGCTGCACGATCATTCCCATCAGAGGAGGGAGGATCCAGAAGAAGCTCAGGCTGTGCGGGTCTGCACCCAAAGTCGCAAAGATGCGGCTGATGTTGGCGCTTTGGAGGGAATAGGCAATCTGAACTCCGAAGAATCCGAAGCTTATGTTCCACAGCTGCCAGAACGTAAGTTGAGCTTTTTGCATATAAAAGGTTTTAGTTATTTTGTTTCAGTATAAAGTATGCGAAAATATACATTATTAATAATAGAATTTCAGTACACGGGATGAATTGCTTAAAGAATGTGACGAATGGTTTGAATTTAACGACGAAATTCTTAACTTCGGCGTGAAAAACTGGACACATGAATCTTTTTCAACGGATAAGCTCCACCTGGATAATACATATCTTTGCGTTTCTGCATCTGTCTACCGCCCTATGCTGCCGCCTGTCAGGTGTTGACGACGAGCTCTTTCTCACGATGCTGACAATGGCGATGACCCTTATCGTCTGTCTAAAGAAGAACCTCTCGATAGAGTTTACCGCATCAATGATCATTGTCGGCAACATCATCGGTTATCTGCTCGGAACAATGGGCGCGAAGATTCTTGGATTTGCCTTCACATCCCCGTACATAATTCAGCCCTTATCCACCTTAATAACCACAGAACTTCTGGGTTGGGGAATAGTAGCCATTGCCAACCTGTTCAAACTGGGAAAGACAGATAAGGACAAGAGGGTGCTTTCGTCTTCCTACACCAAATGGCTGCTGCTTGCGGCAGGAATCATTTTCATTTTGAGAATCGGAGTCGTATTGATATTCTCTCAGGTGAGCGTTGATTCGGAAAGCATCTACGGCATAATCCAGGACATACTTTCAAATTCAGTCGGACTTCTCATTCTCATCTGTCTCAATATCCTGTACATCAGATATTCCGACAAGAAGTTCAGCAAAACTTCACGGCTGAAGCGAACTCTCATCCTGGCGCTCTTCACCATTGCTTCAGGTCTGATCGAAACCCTTATCATCGGCTTCGGATTCCCGTTCACCATATTCTCCGGATTCAACGGAAACTTCATTCTTGTATTCACTCTGTCTCTCCTGACTGAAATCACCATATACTGTATAATATTCATTATAAACTATGCTCTGACTGCCAGAAGAGACATGCAGACACAGAGGGAAAGAGCCCACACGGCACAGTACAGGTACATGAAGCTGAAGGACCAGGTGAACCCTCATTTTCTTTTCAACTCACTGAATATCCTTGACTGCCTGGTCTGCGAAGAGAAGACAGAACAGGCCAGCGTATATATCCACAAGCTTGCCGGAATATACAGATATATGATCAAGAGCGAGGACGAGGAGCTTGTAAAGCTCAGTGATGAACTGGTCTTCATAAGTAAATATACGGATCTCCTGAAAGTCCGTTTCACAGAAGGACTTCAGATTGAGACCGCAATTGACGACGACTGCCTCAACCGCCTGATTCTGCCGTGCTCTCTTCAGCTCCTGATAGAAAATGCGACCAAGCATAATACCGTAAGCGGAGACAATCCTCTCAGAATCAAGATCGAGGCCTCCGGCGAAACTGTGCGCGTGATAAACAACATTGTCCCGAAGATAACCCAAAGTCCATCAACAGGCCTGGGTCATAAATACATAAGCAGACAATATCTCGATCTGTGCGGAAAAAGCATAGATATTGATATTGACGAAAACACCTATTGTGTAACATTACCATTACTGTAAAGATATGAGAGTCCTTATTGTTGAAGATGAAATAATGGCTCAAAACAGCCTTATTCGTGTTTTGTCACAGAATTTCCCTGACCTGAATGTAGTGGGGACCACCACATCCGTCAAAGGTGCGGTTTCATGGCTCAAAGACCCGGAGAATTCAGCAGACATAATATTCATGGATGTAGAGCTTTCAGACGGAGTGTGCTTCGAAATATTCCGACAGGTGGAGGTAAAGTCAAAAGTCATCATGACTACAGCATACGACAGCTATGCATTGAAGGCTTTTGAAGCCGGCAGCATCGACTATCTCCTGAAACCGATAGAGATTACAGATCTGAAAAGAGCTGTCGCAAGATGCCGCATGAGCGGGGGCAACTTCGACTACGAAGCACTTGCCAAGGCATTGGGAATGGGACAGGAGAAAAAAGACTATAAGGAGAAATACATTGTCCGTTTCAACGACCGCATAGTTCCTCTCCAGACATCAAACATCGCATTCGTTTATTCAGAAGAGAAGAACAATTATCTAACTACATTCGACGGAGAGCGCTACATCATAGACTCCTCACTGGACGTTATCAGTGACGAACTCAACCCAAGCCTTTTCTTCAGGATTTCACGCGGCTGCATCGTTAATACAAAAGCCATACAGAGCATAATAAAACAGGCCGGAGGACGACTTCTGATCAAGTCCAACCCACCTGCTTCCTTCGAGATGACCGTCAGCCGCTCACGTGTCGACGACTTCCTCGAGTGGCTTGAAAACTGACGGTCAATAAAACCTGATCAATGAAAGATTGCGGACAGAGTGTAAATCAATCGGGGTTCCCAGCTGTACAATGAATTCGGCGCCTCATATGACTATGAGACGCCGAATTCATATTTATTACAGGACAGATTATCTGCGGCCGCTATCTGCTATCATTGCTGAGAGCGTGTCGTTGAATTCCTTCTGGGATGCAAGATCCTCAAGAGTGAGATGCATGCGGTAGCGCCAGTAGTGGCGTGGATTAGCAGGAACGTTTATGCGCTCGTCATTCGGATTCTCGCGTCTGAGAGCACCATCCATAGAGAGCCAGTCCTGAAGCGGAAGCACTGTAAGCATCGCTGGAGACCAGAGATGCTGCTCAAGAAGCTGACGGCAGATCCAAGGCTCGCAATAGCATGGAGCTTCTCCGAAATTGCCCATGAGCTGGTTCCAGAACTGCTGGGTAACTTCCCTGTCCTCTTCCCACCATGCACGTACAGGATTCATGTCATGAGTCGAAGTCGTGCATACCGAAAGATACGGATAGTTCGCAGGATGAGCGAATGTCTCCTCTACAGACTTAGGCATTCTCTGGATCTCAAGAGAAAGGATCCTGAGATCAGACATTACCTGAGGCACAGTTGCCGGAATCATACCGAGGTCCTCTCCGCATGCAAGCATTCCTGTCGAGTCGAGAAGGGCAGGAAGCTTTTTCATCGCAGTGTCCTTCCAGAACTCATTGTGACGATGATAGAAGAAATCATTGTAGATACGGTCGAACGAACCACGGCGATATGCATCAAGGATGCTGTAGGCACGTGTCTTCATAGCACCGATCTTCGGATGATAGTATCCTGGTTTATGCGGATCTTCGATGAAAAGTTCCTTGTCGTCTACATTGAAGCCGAGATTCTGGAGTTCCTCAGCAGGATAAGGGAGCGCAGGGCTGAAATAGCCGTCAAGACCGCTCTTTGACCAGAGAGGAATCTGCCATATGCGGAAGAATCCGAGGATGTGGTCGATGCGGAATGCGTCGAAATATTCAGACATCTTTCTCAGACGGGCCTTCCACCATGCATAGTCATCCTCTGCCATCTTTTCCCAATTGTATGTAGGGAATCCCCAGTTCTGACCGTCTTCCGCAAAAGCATCAGGCGGTGCTCCTGCCTGTGAATCCATATGGAAGAGCTCAGGATAAAGCCATGCATCAACACTTGTGCGGCTGATTCCGATAGGAAGGTCACCCTTGAGCACGACTCCCTTTGAGTGAGCATACTTGCAGACCTCAGAAAGCTGAGCATCAAGATGGTACTGAATAAAGCACCAGAAATCCACTTCCGCTCTATTCTCCTCACAGAATGCGGCAATCTTTTTAGCATTGTATTTCTTGTTTGTCTTCCACTTCGAGAAGTCCGGTGTTCCGTTCATATCACGAAGCACGCAGAATGCAGCGTATGGCATAAGCCACTCCTCATTTGCAGAAATGAAGGTCTTGTAGGCCTTTGAGGCTGAGAGCTTTGCAAAAGTCTTAGCATATGCCTTGCGCAGAAGGTCAAGCTTAGTGTTGTTAACCTTCTCATAATCAATCTGAGCAAGTGCATTAAGCTCAGCCTGAAGTTCCTTGTAAGCCTTTGTCACAGGGACTCCGGCTGCAGGAAGATTGATGAACTGCGGATGAAGGGCAAATGTGGAATTGGCATTGTAAGGATAGGAATCCTGCCATGTTCCTGTCATTGTGGTGTCGTTGATTGGGAGAAGCTGAAGTATGCTCTGGCCTGTCTCTGCCGCCCAGTCCACCATTTTCTTGAGATCGAGGAATTCACCGACTCCGAAATCGTCCTCGCTTCTGAGAGAGAAGACAGGGATTGCTGTACCTGCGCCTCTCCACTGACGGCCTGAGAAATGCGGTTCCAGAGAAGCCTCCACATAGCAGGCATTCTTCTCCGGAATGACGGCCATTATGCGGTTCTCACCATCCTCCCACGCCTTTGGAGCAAGAGTCTGCCTGTCGGCAATGAGAAGCTTATACATAAAAGGCTCAGTCTCATCCAGAGACAGCGTCCATACAGGAAACAAGCTGTCATCGAACGGAATGACCTTGTTCCAATTGTCAAGAGCCTTTCCGCTTCCGGCGATTGCAAGAATCTCATCAGGTCTCACCACCGGAGCATTGACTGTAATGCAGATTCCCTTGCACGCGCCGGCACCTTTCGATTCACCTCTTCCGAAGATTCCTTTTGTGAATGCTGTAGAATAGAAGGGAGCGTCAGACGGACGGTCCTGCCAACGGTCATTGACATTGACGGTCTTGGCAGACAATCCTTTCGGAAGCACATGTCTTCCCCACTCCTTGCGCACGGTAACGCCCTCACGCACAATCTCATAGCCATACTCGAGCGACTCCTTGAGTGCAGTATGGCTCACCTCGCCCTGCCACAAGCCATCTGCCACATATTCCAGACCAATGCGCTTGCCGTCAAGACACAGGACGACTTCCTCGCCCCAGGCTGTCTTGTATTCGATGCTGAATATCAGTTTCATTATAATTAAATATTTATTGATTGTTTTTCATCTTCCTCCAATTCAATACAGGCAGGACAAACGACACAAAGGCAGCCGCCAGCCAGAAATATGACACAGGTCCGAAATCATATACATCAGTCCCGTTCACCTGAGTCATGTTGTATTGAATAAGGTAACCGCTGGTTATGTCCTGCAGTCCTGCCGCAATATAGCTTGAAATTCCTACTATTCCCAATGCCGCTCCTGTCGCCTTCCTCGGCACAATATCGACAGCCATAAGGCCTGCTACTATGCAATAAAGCACACCCACAGAAAGACTGAACACCGAGACGTACGCGATATTCATCGCGTAGCCCCCGCCGGCAAAAAGAAACAGGGCCAGCGACATGAAGCTCACCACACCGGAGAGTATCGCAGGCCACACACGGTCACCTTTGAACACGCGGTCCGAAAGCCATCCGGCGAGCACGGTGCCGAGCACTCCGAACACAGCGGAAAATGCAATTATCTGAGTAGCCTGTTCCAGACTGAAGGCCCTTTCCTTCTGCAGGAAAAGGACTCCCCAGCCGGCTATAGCATATTTCGTTATATATATGAACGAACTCGACAGGGCTATGATCCATATTCCAGGATGCTTGAATATCATCTTCTGAAGCTCCTTTGTGGGCATCTTGTCAACAGATGTGACTCCCTCTCCACTTAGCTGATGAATGGATGGAAGCCCCTTGCTTTCAGGAGTATCATAGACCATCAGCAAAATGAGCAAAGCTCCCACACCTCCTGCCGCAGCGGCAGCCACAAATCCCCACTGCCATCCGAATGCGCCCACTATCAGACCGGTAAGGATGAAAGAAATGAACTCTCCAAGGTAAGGACTTGCGCTGAATATGCTGTAGAATGTTCCCCTGCGGGACTGCGGGAACCATCGGGACAGACTGATGACACCCGGTGCAGAACCCATGGACTGCATCCATCCGTTCACTCCCCAAAGGACGGAGAAGATGAAGAATATCATAGAAACCGGGATTGCGGCAAAGCCGTTTACCACACCAAGAAGTCCCATCAGAAAGTTTACTCCTGCAGAAATTGCAAGACCGGTAAACATGAAACGGCGTATGTTGCAGTAGTCGGCTATGAAGCCGTTCATGAACTTGCCAACCGCATAGACGAACAGAAGAGCAGAACCTATGATTCCAAGTTGTCCTGCGGTCAGCACGCCCTCATCGATGAGCGGCTGCTTGACCACACTGAGGCTCATTCTGCAGACATAGTACAGGCTGTACGCAATGGTCACACCCCAGAAAGTCCTGTTTCTGAAGGAAATGTATTTCGAGCGTATTTCTTTCTCCGGAACTGTCTCCTGAGAAGGCTTGCTTATTCTGTAAAATGAGTACAGACTCATGTCGGATTTCAAAAGTTCAGGTCAATTACACCTCTATGAATACAAAGTTATAAAATTAAGACATTTTTTTATAAATTCGCGTCACATTTCCGACGGAATGCCGGGATTTGATGATGAACTGACAAAATAAACCGATTAATAATAACATCATGAAACGATCTCTTTTAATCCTTGGACTGATCCTCTGCTCTCTGACAGCACTGGCCCAGACACCAAAAGACGTGAAGTATGTCTTCACTGAGGCTTCCGACCTCAACCTCATCGGAAAAATCCACAAAGAGACCCCTAATCCATATCACAGGGTCGACACTGTCAAGTACAAAGGCTTTACGACTGGAGAAAACCGTCAGGTTCGCTGCCCTGCAGGCCTTGCAGTGCTGTTCAAGACTAACTCAAGCGTCATCACTGTCCAGACCGACTGGGGATGGGAATATAGTTCAGTAGCAACAATGCCTATTGCCTACAGAGGATATGACCTTTATATCAAGAAGGACGGAAAATGGCTCTGGGCTGCTGCAAATGCACAGAAGCATGGTGCAGACAGTGAGAAGAACATGGTCCTTATCAACAATATGGACAATTCAGAGAAGGAGTGTCTTCTTTACCTCCCTATGTACTCAGAGATCTACTCATGCAAGATCGGTACTCAGGAAGGATCATACATCGAGCCTATCGAGAGTCCGTTCCGTCACAGAATCGGTATCTTCGGCTCATCATACACACACGGTATCAGCACAAGCCGTGCAGGTATGAGCTACCCTATGCAGCTCATGCGCAGCACCGGTCTTCAGTTCCTCAGCCTCGGCTGCAGCGGAAACAGCAAGCTC
>JAEIGA010018545.1_pt1 | contig 10606 bp, 12 predicted proteins | sample 9270691 | NCBI WGS metagenome assembly JAEIGA01 (sample SAMN17057246, study PRJNA624740) | gut metagenome | biome: biome; isolation source: fecal sample | host: Bos grunniens | place: China: Xizang | collected 2019 | reverse complement strand
TATGCCGCTCGTTGGATTGCGAAGAATATGGTGGCAGCTGGTGTGGCTAAAGAGGTGTTGGTGCAAATCAGTTATGCGATTGGTGTGGCACAACCTGTTAGTGTATGTGTGAATACGTATGGTACCGCGAAAGTTGCATTGAGCGATGGCGAGATTGCCAAGAAAGTGAGCGAGATGTTCGACCTTCGTCCACAAGGTATCATCGAGGCACTGAAACTGAAACAACCAATGTACGAAGAGACGGCACGTTACGGCCATATGGGTCGTACGAACGAGGTGGTGAAGAAACAGTTTGTGGATAATGGCCAAGTGATTGAGCGCGAGGTGGAGTTGTTTACGTGGGAGAAGTTAGATAAGGTGGCAGAGATAAAACAAGTATTTGGACTATGAGCAAAGTAAAGCAATCATGGCTTGTGGCAGGCATCGTGCTGTTGGCATTGGTGCTTGATCAAGTAACGAAGGTGTATATCAAGACCCATTTCGAGTTGGGCGAGGTGCACGAAGTGTTCTCGTGGTTTTGGATTGTGTTCGTTGAAAATAACGGCATGGCCTTCGGCATAGAGTGGTTTAGCAAGTTGCTGTTGACTTTGTTCCGCATTGTGGCAGTGGGCGTTATAGGATGGTATATCCATACGATGATTCGCAAGCAAACTGTGCGGACGGGTTATCTGGCTACAATAGCGATGGTGATGGCAGGTGCAATGGGTAATATTATCGACTGTGTGTTCTATGGAAAGATCTGGGAGTATGCGGGATGGTTTCATGGACGTGTGGTGGATATGTTGTATTTCCCATTGATTCGCAATGCCGCAGGCGAGTGTTTGTTTTTCCGCCCTGTGTTTAATATTGCTGATTCGTTTATCACGGTGGCTGTATTTCTGGTGATTATCTTTTATCGCAAGGATTTAGATGAGAGTCTGAATCAGATCTTTCCAAAGAAAGAGAATGCGTAAGAAGTGCTTTATCATATTGTGCGTGTTGTTGGCGGTCGTAGGATGTCGCCCTCGTGGTGTGCTGTCAAACAAGGAGATGCGAGATGTATTGTATGATTTGCATCGAGTAGATGGCGCGTTGCAAGTGGCAGGTTATAACTATGGCCATAACCAGGAGTTGGCTGCATATTACAAAACGGTGCTCGATGAACATGGCGTGACACAGGCAGAGTTTGATTCTTCGTTGGTTTGGTTTACGGATAATCCGCAGATATTCAATAAGATTTATCCGAAGGTGATAGCCCGATTGCAGAGTGATGTGGATTATCAAGAGCAATTACGCGAAGAACGTTTGGAGAAAAGACGTACAAAGAAAAAGGGAGAGTTGCATGAGGCGGCAACGGACATGAAACCTCATAAAAACATCGAAGAAATTCTGAAAGAGTATGTCTATGGCCCTGAAAATCCATGGAAAGAGTGGAAAATAGAAGAATTTTGCAAAAAAGATGTGATAATATTTGGTCAATTGGAAAAAAAGTTGTAATTTTGCACGCTTTTTCGGGCAATTTGGATTTATGCCAATGGCCGTATAAAGATAAGAAAACTATTTTTTAACATTATATTAATTCGCTATGCTGGGCAGTTGTGTCTCGAAAGTGAGCGCGTAAAGTGGTCTGTCGGCATAGTTAAAACATTAAAAAACAAATGGATACATTAAGTTACAAGACTGTATCAGCTAACAAAGCAACCGTTCAAAAAGGATGGGTTGTTGTTGATGCTGAGGGCCAAGTACTTGGCCGTATGTGCTCAAAGGTGGCTAAGATCCTCCGTGGCAAGTACAAACCAAACTTCACTCCAAATGTTGACTGCGGTGACAACGTAATCATCATCAATGCAGAGAAAGTGCAATTGACCGGCAACAAATGGAATGATCGCGTTTATGTAAGCTATACTGGTTTCCCAGGTGGTCAACGCGAGATTACTCCAGCTCAAATGTTGGAGAAGAAAGGTGCAGAGCGTTTGATTAAGAAGGTGGTTAAGGGTATGCTCCCAAAGAACCGTCTTGGTCGTCAAATCATTGCAAACCTCTATGTTTTCGAAGGTGCAGAGCATGATAAGCAAGCACAACAACCAGTACAAATTGATATCAACACCCTTAAATAATAATTAGATATGGAAATGATTAATGCATTAGGTCGTCGTAAAGCAGCAGTTGCTCGCGTTTATGTACAAGAGGCAAAAGAGGGTGGTAAAATCACCATCAATGGTCGTGATTTGGATGTATACTTCCCAAGCCCAATTCTCCAATATGTGGTTAAACAACCATTGAACAAATTGGGTGTTGCAGAAAAATATGATATCAAAGTAAACCTCGATGGTGGTGGTTACAAAGGTCAAGCAGAGGCTTTGCGTTTGGCAATCGCTCGCGCTTTGGTGAAAATCAACCCAGAGGATAAGCCAGCTTTGAAGGCAGAAGGTTTCATGACACGTGATGCTCGTGAGGTAGAGCGTAAGAAACCAGGTCAACCAAAAGCTCGTAAACACTTCCAATTTAGTAAGCGTTAATATCCAAATAGCAGTGACTCCGTGGTGGCAAGCAATTGCACACCGCGGATTACTCTGTTATTCCTCCTATGCGCGCTTCTCTGCGTAGCGGAGGCAGATGGATAAATTATGTATAAATAATTCAAAATTAATCAAACAAAATGAGAACAACATTTGATCAACTTCTCGAGGCAGGCTGCCACTTCGGCCACCTCAAACGTAAATGGAATCCAGCAATGGCTCCTTACATCTACATGGAGCGTAATGGTATCCACATTATTGACCTCAACAAGACTGCAGTTAAAGTTGACGAGGCAGCTGAGGCATTGAAAGCAATTGCTAAATCAGGTCGTAAGATCCTCTTCGTAGCTACTAAAAAGCAAGGTCAAGAGGTAGTTGCGCAAAAGGCTCAAGAGATTGGTATGCCTTATATCACAGAGCGTTGGGCTGGTGGTATGTTGACTAACTTCCCTACTATCCGTAAGGCTGTGAAGAAAATGGGTACTATCGACAAAATGATGGCTGATGGCACTTTTGATAACATCTCTAAGCGTGAGAAACTTCAAATCACTCGTCAACGTGAGAAATTGGAGAAGAACCTTGGTTCTATTTCTGATTTGACACGTCTTCCAAGCGCAGTATTTGTAGTTGACGTAATGAAGGAGCATATCGCAGTAGCAGAGGCTAATCGTTTGGGTATTCCAGTATTTGGTATCGTTGATACTAACTCTAACCCTAACAACATTGATTTCGTTATCCCAGCTAACGATGACGCTACAAAATCTATCGAGGTAATCTTGAGCGCAGTTTGCACAGCAATTCAAGAGGGTCTTGAGGAGCGCAAAGTAGAGAAAGCAGACGAAGAGGCAGCTGCAGCACAAGCAGCATCAGAGGCTCCAGCACCAAAGGAGCGTCGCCAACGCGTTCGCAAAGCAGCTCCAAAGGCTGAGGCAGAGAAAGTAGCAGAAGTTGCTGCAGAATAATTTTCTAACTGAATAAAAAGAAAGAATATGGCTGTTACATTAGCAGATATCAAAAAATTGCGCGACATCACAGGCGCAGGTATGATGGATGTAAAGAAAGCACTCGAGGAGGCTAACGGCGATTTCGAGGTTGCTAAGGACTTACTCCGTAAGCGTGGTCAAGCTATTGCTGCAAAACGTAGCGAGCGCGAGGCTTCTGAAGGTTGCGTATTGGCTAAAGCTGAGAATGGCTTTGGTGCAATCGTAGGCGTGAAGTGCGAGACCGACTTCGTAGCTAAGAACGAGGATTATGTAAACATGGTTAAGGCTATCCTTGAGGTAGCTATGACTGAGAAACCTGCTGATTTGGAGGCATTGAAGGCTTGCAAATTGGGCGACTTTACCGTACAAGACGCTGTAACTGAGCGTTCTGGTGTAACTGGTGAGAAGATGGAACTCAGCGACTATGCTTTCCTCGTAGCTCCAAAGGTAGATGCTTATAACCACCTTGGTAACAAGCTCAGCGCACTTGTTGCTGCTGACGCTGAGGATGCTAACGCAGAGATTCTTCACGGTATCTCTATGCAAGTGGCTTCTATGTCTCCAATTGCTTTGGATGCTGACCACGTAGCACAAGAGGTTAAGGATCGTGAGCTTTCTGTAGCTATCGAGAAAACTAAACAAGACGAGATCAACAAAGCTGTTGAGCAAGCTGTACGTAAGGCAGGTATCAACCCAGCTCACGTAGATAGCGATGACCATATTGAGTCTAACACAGCAAAGGGTTGGTTGACTCCAGAGCAAGCAGAGACTGCACGCCAAATCCGTGCTACTGTTCCTGCTGAGGCTGAGGCAAACATCAATATGAAGAAAGTAGAGATGATTGCACAAGGTCGTCTTGGCAAGTTCTTAAAAGAGAGCACTTTGGTAGAGCAACAATATATCATGAGCGAGAGCAAAGAGCTTGTGAAGGACGTTTTGAAGAAGAACAACGTAAACGTTATCGACTTCAAGCGCGTGACCCTCAACCAAGAGTAATAAACTGACTAAAACAGCCCTCCGCGCAAACGGGGGGCTGTTTGTTTTTTTATAAAATTTTCGGTTATTATTAAGTACCAAAACATCCAATAATTCGAAACTATGACACAAACACTAACTTCTCCAATTCAGAAGAAACGTCTTCTGTCATTGGATATCCTGCGAGGAATAACTGTTGCAGGTATGATTATGGTAAATAACCCAGGTTCATGGTCGCATATATATGCTCCTCTTCGCCATGCAGCTTGGAATGGTTGTACACCTACAGATTTGGTTTTCCCATTTTTTGTATTTTGTATGGGTGTGGCTATGTATATTAGTCACAGCAAGTCAAATTTTGAATTCAATTGGGCTACTGCACGTAAGACAATTGTGCGTGGTCTATTAATTATATTAATTGGTTGGGCGCTTAGCTGGTATGGTATGGCATTGCGCCAATTCATCAAAGGTGCAGATTTTGCGACAGCTATGTGGACTTATCCTATAGCAAATATTCGTTATCTAGGTGTTTTTCCACGCTTGGGCTTGGTGAGTATGTTAGGTGGATTGTTGTTATTAACGTTCAAACCAAAACGAATACTATGGGTGTCAGCAACCCTCATGTTGATATATTGTATCTTGCAGAGTGTCACTAATAGTTTCGAGCTTACTGCACAAAATATGGAATCAATAGTTGATCTTAAAATATTGGGTGATGACCATATCTATCATATGCGTAATGCTGCAGGTGAGCGTATTGGTTTTGATCCTGAGGGATTGCTTTCTACTATTCCATGTGTAGCGCATGTGCTAATAGGAGCATGGATCGGTAACTTGATTATGACAGAGAGAGAACTTTGGGGCAAAGTAACTCGTGCTTTGTTAGCGGGTGCAATTATGATGGTGCTAGGCTTCTGCCTTGACTATGCTTATCCAATAAATAAAGCAATGTGGTCTGCTAGTTATGTGTTGGTTACTTGTGGTTTGGCAAGTAGTATATTGGGTATTTTAACTTGGATTTTGGATATTCGTTTACCACAACTCAATGAGGTAAAACCTACTACAGCATGCCAAAAAGTACGACATGCAGTTGCTAAAAACTGGTATAAGTTCTTTGAGACATTTGGCGTTAATCCATTGTTTATCTTCTGCTTGAGTACCTGGTTTGTGGTGACTGCAGCTCAAATAAAATTTGAGTATATGGAGAAAACGTATGCCATTATGAGTTTCTGGTACAAAGTTTGCTTAGTGCCTATTTTTGGTGATAAGGGCGGTTCCTTGATTTCTGCATTGAGCCTTGTGTGCTTGATGTGGGCAATTGGATATATCCTCTACCGCAAAAAGATTTATATTAAACTATAAATTATTCGTCCTTGTACAAGGGATATATATAGGATGCATAAAGCTCGTATAGCAACGATAGGTTTTTTTGATGGTGTTCATCGCGGACATCGCTTCTTGTTTGCTCAGCTCAAGGAGTTGGCACATGAGCATGATTTAGAGCCGTTGATATTCACCTTTGATCGCCATCCACGTGAAGTGCTAACGGGTGTGTCTCCTGCTATGCTTACTACATCTATGGAGCGTCAACATTTGTTGGCGCTTCATGCTGAGGTACGCGTGTTAGATTTTGCTGATGTGCAAACTCTAACAGCTGAACAATTTATGCAATATCTCCATGAACAAGAAAATGTAGATATTTTGCTCATGGGGTATGATCATCGATTTGGTTCGGATCAGTTGAAAGGCTTTTCAGAGTATGAAAAAGTTGCTCGTAGAGTAGGGATGCGTGTGGAACGCGCACATGAGTGTTTGGTGGATGGATTGCCAGTAAGTTCCACTCGGATTCGTAAATTGCTTCATGAGGGACAAATGAAAGAAGTAAACCGCCTGTTAGGATATAAATATTCGCTATCTGGGGTGGTAGAGCATGGTAATGGGATTGGTAGGCAAATCGGTTTTCCGACTGCTAATATTCGAATCCAATCTAACAAGTTATTGCCTATGTCTGGCGTATATTCTGCGCAAGCACTAGTTGATGGTAAATCTATAGTGGCCATTGTTAATGTTGGGAATAATCCTACGATTGGGAATGATAAGATTTCTGTAGAATCACATCTTATCGATTTTTATGGTAATCTATATTCTAAGGAAGTAGTGTTGAATTTTGATTTGTTTATACGTTCGGAAAAGAAATTTGCTTCTCTTAATGAGTTGCAAGAACAAATTGCAAAAGATCTTTTACAATTAAAAGAATGTGCTCTATAGATTTTTGTACAACGTTATCTTCGGCTTATCTTCGGCTTATCTTCGGCTAAAAGCGATCTTAAAATAGTGCTGAAAGGTATTCAAAAGTTTGTTAAAATTCTTTTTATAAGAAAAAACGTCATTTTTCCTTGCGTATCTGCAAAATTTTTACTACCTTTGCACGCTAAATGTGAAAATGTGTGTTGGTATACATGTTTCATTAACAAATACAGAAATAATAAATAAAAAACAATATGGCAAAGAAAGATTTTAAGAAAGAAGAGCAAAACTTGGAAAACGTACAAGAGGCTCTCAACACAACTAGTGCTTGGATTGAAGCAAATCAAAACAAGTTAACATGGGCTATTACAGCTATCGTAGTAGTAGTTTTGGCGGTAATCGCTATCAATACTTATGTATTGAAACCAAAAGCACAAGAGGCAAACAACGAGAATGCGAAGGCAGTTGTGTATTTTACACAAGGTAACTATGAGTTGGCTCTCAATGGTGATGAGGCTGATTGCATGGGTTTTGAGGCAATTGCTAACGATTACAAATGCTCTAAAGCAGGTAAATTGGCTGCCCTCTATGCTGGTGTATGCTACTATCAATTAGGCGATTATTCTGCTGCTGCAGAGTATTTGGCAAAGTTTAGCGCAAAGGATCTGAATATTGAGCCAGCAGCATTGCAACTCTTGGGTGATGCTTATGTTCAATTGGAAGAGTATAATAAAGCTGCAAAAGCTTTCTCAGTTGCCGCAAAATCAGGCAATGAACTTATTGCTCCTATGAGCTTAAAGAAGTTGGGTTTTGTTCAAATGGAATTGGGCAACAATGCAGCTGCATTGAAGGCTTTCGAGACCATCAAGAACGAGTATCCTGCATCTTTGGAAGCACAAGATATCGAGAAATATATTGCTATTGTAAAATAATTTCGCTTTGTACAATATTGTACATGGTCAAATCGTAAATTTGTATGACAATTGATTTGTCACAATATAATGCGAATGAATTGCCTAGCGCTGACGTGCTTTCACGTCAGCGCTATGCTATTGTAGTAGCAGATTGGAACAGCGAGATTACCCATAAACTAGCTCAAGGCGCTATTGATACCCTCTTGAAGCATGGAGTGAAAGAGGAAAATATTGATGTGATGCATGTGCCAGGTACGGTGGAACTGACTTATGGCGCTGCCTTGTATGTGAGTGGACAAAAGAAATTTGGGATGCTCAAGAGAGCTGATGCTGTGATTGTTATCGGTTGTGTGATTCAAGGCGACACTCCTCATTTTGATTACGTGTGCCAGTCTGTGACACAAGGAGTAACAATATTGAATGCACGAAGTGGTGCTGCAGGGGCGTATTACGACCCCAAGGCCTGTCCTGTGATTTTCTCTGTACTCACTACGCTAGATAAGCAACAGGCAATGGACCGCGCAGGTGGCCGCTTGGGTAATAAGGGCGTAGAAGGAGCTGTGACAGCCATCAAGATGGCCAATCTGATGTAACCTGGGTAATAGGTTGCTACTGCGCTAATATGTTATAAAATAGATAATGAAACTGAATAATTACTTTCTCGTATGAGCACACATTTACAACAATATTTCTCCGCTCAATATTGGAAGGGGCTAGCTCTGGACTTTTGGCATGCATTGGGTACACCTAAGTTCTGGAAAGAACTGGTGGTGATGACTGTGGGTATCATGATTGGCGCTGCTGCGGTATATTATTTCTTGATGCCAAGCAAGTTGATTATTGGTACGATCTCCGGTTTGAGCATTGTGATCAATACGCTGATAGGTGGTACGCCAGATACTTTCTCGTATTTGGTGATGGGTATCAATGCCTTTTTGCTGATATTGGCTTTCTTGCTGATAGGCAATGAGTTTGGTGCAAAGACGGTCTATACCGCTATGATTCTAGGTCCTTTGACACAGGTGTGGGACCGTATTTGTCCATATACCAATTTTACCCATAAGGTGATTGAGAACCCTGATATTTTGGCGCAATTGCAAGCCGGTCAAAGCGTTTTGGATGCAAATGGTAATCCTTATTTGTTGAGCCGTGCAGGCGAAGTGCTAGAGCAAGTGCGCGATTCTGTCATGTCAGCCGGATTGGGTATGGGTGACTTATGGTTTGACTTGATATGCTTTGTATTGCTATTGTCTGCTAGTCAAGCTATTGAGTTCCGTGTGAATGCATCTACAGGTGGTCTAGATATCTTAGCGAAGATTATCAACAAGTTTATGCACTTTGATATAGGTATGTCGGTATCTATTGGTGGTGCGTTGATCTGCTGTACTGCATTTATGATCAACGACTTCCGCATGGTGGTGATAGGTTTGATAGGTACTTGGTTGAATGGTATAGTAATCAATTACTTTACTGCTTCGTTGGATCGCCGCAAACGAGTATGTATTATCTCGCGTGAGCATGCGCGTATACGTAAATATATTGTAGAAGACTTAGTTCGTGGTTGTTCGCTATACACTGTTGAAGGTGGTTATACCGGCGAAGAGTCCAAGGAGATACAATCGTTGCTGACTCAAGAAGAGTTTGCATCGTTGATGGCCTATATTCGCGATAACAATATCAAGGCATTTATTACAGCAAGCAACTGCTCTGAGATTTATGGTTTGTGGTTGAAACATCGCAGACGTCATGGCAAAATAGAAATTTCAAATGAATAATAACCTTTAAATATTTTTACAACAATGAAACCAACATTATTTATCTTGGCTGCAGGTATGGGTAGCCGTTACGGAGGATTGAAACAATTGGATGGTCTAGGTCCAAACGGCGAGACTATCATGGATTATAGCGTATATGACGCTATGCGCGCAGGTTTTGGCAAAGTGGTATTTGTTATCCGTAAGGATTTTGAAGAGGACTTCCGTAATATCGTACTCAGCAAGTATGCTGATCATGTACAATGCGAGGTGTGCTTCCAAGGTATTGATAACTTGCCTGAGGGCTTTACACGCAATCCAGAGCGTACAAAACCATGGGGAACTAACCATGCGGTATTGATGGCAAAAGATATTATCAACGAGCCATTTATGGTTATCAACGCAGATGACTTCTATGGCAAAGAGTCATTCGAGGTGATGGCTAAGTTCTTGAACGAGGTTGAGGGTCAACAAGGTAAATATTGTATGGCTGGTTATCGTGTAGGTAATACCTTGAGCGAGCATGGTAGCGTAAGCCGTGGTGTATGTTCAACCGATGCGAATGGTTTCTTGACAGATGTAGTAGAGCGCACATCTATTGAGAATAAGGATGGTCATGTATGCTACAAGGGCGAGAATGGCGAGGATGTAGAGATCGCATTTGATACACCTGTAAGTATGAATATGTGGGGCTTTACTCCAGAGTATTTTGCTGCAGCAGAGGAGGCATTCAAAGCATTCTTGACCAAGAACGCACAAGAGTTGAAAGCTGAGTTCTATATCCCTACTTTGGTCAACGATATGATCAACGCTGGAACAGCTACTTGCGAGGTGTTGGATACAACAGCTAAGTGGTTTGGTGTAACGTATGCGGATGATCGCCAAATGGTGGTAGATAAGATTCAAGCATTGGTAGATGCAGGTGTATATCCAAGTCCATTGTTTTAATTGATAACGGATTTACGACTACCATAAAGAATATAGCATTTAAATTAAAGAATATAGTATTTGAATAGAATGGCTCGTATTTTAGTTACAGGTGGTACTGGTTATATTGGCTCGCACACAGTTGTAGAACTGATGCAAAAGGGATATGACGTTGTGATTGTGGACAATCTGAGCAATTCCAATGTCGATATGTTGGATGGTGTGACTAGTATTGTAGGACAACGCCCACCTTTTGAACAAGTGGACTGCAACGATGCAGTGGCTATGCAGCAAGTATTCGAAAAGTA
>JAEIGA010018544.1_pt1 | contig 10606 bp, 9 predicted proteins | sample 9270691 | NCBI WGS metagenome assembly JAEIGA01 (sample SAMN17057246, study PRJNA624740) | gut metagenome | biome: biome; isolation source: fecal sample | host: Bos grunniens | place: China: Xizang | collected 2019 | reverse complement strand
TCATCAGCTGCTGCCGCTCGATGCTCATGGAATCGGGCATAACGATGATGCACCTGTAACCCCGGGCGGCGGCCACGCTGCATAGGCCGATGCCGGTGTTGCCGGAGGTGGGCTCAATGATGGTGCTGCCGGGCTGCAGGATGCCCTTTTCCTCTGCATCCAGAATCATGCTCAGGGCCACCCGGTCCTTGGCGGAACCGGCAGGATTGGTGCCTTCCAGCTTGGCCAGGATCCGGCAGTTCAGGCCGTCTTTCTTTTCTATATTGCAAAGCTCCAGCAGCGGCGTACGGCCGATCAGCTGGGTAACGGAAGTGTAGATGTTGGACATGGTAAAACCTCCCGAAGAGAGCAATTGACAACTGAAATTATACTGCGCCCTTCGACGGATGTCAATTGACATTCCTTTCCTCTCGTGGTAAACTAATGTCCATCATGCAAGGAGGGATGACCATGACCCCCATCGAACAGCAGATCGAAGGCATCGTAGACAGCATTCTGGAGGATTACCGCCATCAGCGCAGCATCGACAGAATGGACCCCTTCCACCATCCGGATAAGGATGTGGTGATCGATATGATCGGCAAGCTCCTGCGGATCATCTATCCCGGCTCCACCCGGGAAAAGTCCTACCGCATCTATAATGCCCGGCATAACCTTTCTATGCTTATTGAGGATGTAATGTACAATCTGAACAAGCAGATCACCATCCTTCTGCGCAGCACCCTCTCTGAGGAAGAGGCAGAAGAAAAGGCCCAGGAGCTGAGCCTGAAATTCTTCAAATCCATTCCCGAAGTCCGCTCCGTGGCCCAGACCGATGTGGAGGCTTTCTACGAGGGTGACCCTGCAGCTTTCAGCGTGGATGAGATCATCTTCTGTTATCCCGGCCTTTTTGCCATTACAGTGTACCGGCTGGCCCATATCCTCTATGACCTGGGGGTTCCCATGCTGCCCCGGATCATGACGGAGCATGCCCACAGCATCACCGGTATCGATATCAACCCTGGCGCCACCATCGGCAAGTATTTCTTCATCGACCATGGCACCGGCATCGTCATCGGCGAAACTACCGTCATTGGCGACCATGTAAAGATCTATCAGGGCGTGACCCTGGGCGCATTGACCACCCGGGGCGGTCAGAGCCTCCGGGGCAAGAAGCGCCACCCCACCATTGAAGACCATGTGACCATTTACGCAGGTGCCTCCATTCTGGGCGGCGGCACGGTCATTGGCCGGGACAGCGTCATCGGCTCCAACGTGTTCATCACCCATTCCATCCCTGCCTGCACCACCGTCAGCGTCAAGAGCCAGGAGCTGCAGTTCAAACCCAGAAACTGCGGCGGCAACTGTGAAAAATGCAGCAAACCGGAACCCTTCTGGGAGGAACAGAAATAAAATAAGGGCGCACCAATTAAGGTGCGCCCTTTTTCTGCCTTTATGCGTTGAAAACGTATTTATCCAGCCGCCGGAAGGCCTCCTGCACCCGGCTCAGGGGCAGGGCCAGATTCATGCGGATGTGACAGGGGCCGTGGAACTGGCGGCCGTCCTGCCAGGCGACGCCCACATCCCAGCCCGCCTTCTGCACCTGGTCGATGGTTTTGCCATGGGCCTGGCACCATTTGGTGCAGTCCAGGAACAGCATATAGGTGCCCTGGGGCTTGCTGACCTCCACGCCTTCAAAGTGATCACGGATGTAATCGCAGGCAAAGTCCACATTGCCGGCGATGACCTGATTCAGTTCGTCCACCCATTCGTAGCCCTCGTCCTTGTAGCCGCCGATGAGAGCGTGCATAGACAGCACATTCATGGAGTTGTAGTGGCCCAAGCTGGCTTCCTTGTCCATTCGCTCCCGGAGCCACTGGTTGTAAACGATGTGGTAGCTGCCCACCAGACCAGCCAGGTTGAAGGTCTTGCTGGGGGCATAGATGGCAGCGGTGTGCTCCCGGGCGTAGTCGCTGACGGACTGGGTGGGGATATGCTTGTGGCCGGGGCGGATCAGGTCGGACCAGATCTCATCGCTGATGACGAACACGCCGTGCTTTTTGCAGACCTCCATGGCGCCCTCAATCTCCCAGCGCTCCCAGACCCGGCCGGTGGGATTGTGGGGGGAGCAGAAGATCATCACGTGGATCTTGTTTGCCAGGATCTTTTCTTCCATATCGGAAAAATTCATCCGGTAAATGCCATTTTCGTCCTTTTCCAGGGGAGAATGGATGATATTATAGCCGTTGTTTTTCAGGCTGCTGGTGAAACCAATGTAGGTGGGGGAGTGGAGCAGTACATTGTCGCCCTTGCTGCACAGCACATTCAGCGCCGTGACCACGCCGCCCAGAACGCCGTTTTCATAACCGATGTGCTGGGGCTCTAAGCCCTCCACGCCGTTGCGTTCCTTGTGCCAGCGGATGATGGAGCTGTAATATTCCTCCGTGGGCATAAAGTAGCCGTAGGCAGGATGCTGGGTCCGGGCAATGATAGCCTCGGGGATGGTGGGGCAGGTGGGGAAATTCATATCGGCCACCCACATGGGGATGGCATCAAAGCCTTCCTTGGGGCCTCCGGGACCAAAGCCGGCGGCTGCACCGATCATATCAACGGCGATGGCGTCCTTTCCGTGGCGGTCCATAATGGAGGTAAAATCGTATTTCATGTCATTGCTCCTTTGTCTGTTTTTCTTCATTATAATTTTTTGCGCTTCAAATAGCAACCATTTTTCCGGAATTTGCGCGGAATCGGCGGAACGACGGGAGGGGTTGCTATTTTTTATAAGCCGTGCTAAACTACATAGGCAATTTGCGGAATAAATTGCGGTTTTCCTAAAAAGAGAGAAAACGGACAGATGGCAATCAAAAATCCGATCCCCGCGGAAGTGCTCTGTCCGGACGAAAGGAGAAAAATATGAATGCAGTAAAAACAGAGAAAACCATGCAGGGGAGTATGGAAAAAGTTGCCGGGCAGCTCCGCCGATATGACGCGGCAAAGCGGATCTGCGATGTGACACTGGCCCTTCTGGCCCTGGCGGTGATGTGGCCACTGATGCTGGCAGTTGCGGCAGCGGTGTGGCTGGAGCGGCCAAAGGCCAGCCCCATTTTCACCCAAACCAGGGTGGGCTTAGAGGGCAGACAGTTCACCATCTATAAGTTCCGCACCATGGAACCGGATGCGGAAGAGAACCTAAACCGCCTGCTTCCCTATAATGAAATGAACGGCCCGACCTTCAAGATCCGAAATGATCCCCGGATTACGAAGTTGGGCCGTTTTTTGCGCCGCTGGAGCATCGATGAGCTGCCCCAGCTGTGGAATGTATTGAAGGGAGAAATGAGCATCGTGGGACCCCGGCCGCCGCTGCCCCGGGAAGCGGCGCAGTATGATGCCTATACCCGCCAGCGGCTGACGGTGCTCCCGGGGCTCACCTGCTACTGGCAGATCCAGCCGGACAGGAACAGTCTGCCCTTTTCTGCCTGGCTGGAGCTGGATCTGCGCTATATCCATCGGCGCAGCATCCTGACGGATTGGAAGATCATTTTCGCCACCTTCGCAGCAGTGCTGAAAGGGGACGGCCAATGAAGATCGCTATGTTTGGACAAAAACGCACCTTTTCCCGGGAGGGCGGGGTGGAAACGGTGACGGAGGAACTGAGTACCCGCCTGGCTGCCTTGGGCCACCAGGTTACCTGCTATGACCGCAAAACCGGCAGCGAAGGGCCGTTCATGCACCGGGGTGTGGAGATCATCCCGGTCTGCACCTGGAATGCAAAGGGCCTGGCGGCGGTGACCTCAGGCTTTTTCGCTGCTCTGAAGGCATCCTTCAGTAACGCAGAAGTGGTGCACATCCATGCAGAGGGCCTGGCCTTCTGGTGCTTTCTGCCAAAGCTGCTGGGAAAACGGGTGGTGGTCACCGTTCACGGCCTGGATTGGCAGCGGGCAAAATGGAGCCATGGTCTGGGTTCTGCATTTATCCGGGCGGGTGAGCGGATGACCGTAAAGTATGCTCATGAGATCATCGTCCTGAGCCGGAATGCCCAGAGATATTTCAGAAATACCTATGGCAGAAAAACCGTTTACATTCCCAACGGTATCGAAAAAGCCCATTACCGGGAACCCCAAGTGCTCCAGGAACAGTTCAGCCTGGAAAAGGACGGCTATTTGCTGTTTCTGGGCAGGCTGGTACCGGAAAAGGGGGTCCACTATTTGCTGGAGGCCTTCCGAGGGGTAAAAACAGAAAAGCGTCTGGTGATTGCGGGTGCCTCCTCGGATACAGAGGGCTTTGTGGAGGAACTGAAACAAATGGCCCGGCAGGACAGCCGGGTGCTGTTTACCGGCTTTGCGGAAGAAAGCCTGCGGGAAGCCCTTTACAGCAACGCCTATCTGTATGTGCTGCCCTCAGACCTGGAAGGAATGCCCATGACACTGCTGGAGGCCATGAGCCATGGCTGCTGCTGCGTAATTTCCGATATTCCGGAGTGTACCGAGGTGGCGCAGGAACATGGAGCGGTCGTTCCCCGGGGCGATGTGGATGGGCTGCGGGATTGCCTGCAGCGGCTTTGCGATGATCCGGCCCTCCGGGATACTTACCGCCGGGGCACGGCGGAATTTATTTGCCAAAAATATTCCTGGGAGGAAACAATGCGCAAAACCCTGGAAGTTTACAAGGGAGGGAAGAAAAATGCGGATCCTTCTGGTACATAAATTTCTCTATCCCAAAGGCGGCGCGGAGACCTATGTGCTGCAATTGGGAGAAACCCTTACCCGCCGGGGCCACACCGTGGCATACTTTGGTCTGAATAATCCCCAAAACACCGTAGGAAATCCCGAAAATCTGGGGGTAACGAATCTGGATCTGACAGCAGGTGCATGGAAAAACCTGACGGCCCCCTTCCGGATCCTTTACTGCGCTGAGGCAAGGGGGAAGCTGTACCGGCTGCTGGAATCCTTCCGGCCGGAGGTGGTGCATCTGAATAATTTCCACTATCATTTAACGCCCTCCATCCTGCTGGCCATCCGGGATTACCGGTCCAAAACCGGAAGAAAGGTAAAAACTGTGTACACGGCCCATGATTATCAGCTGGTTTGCCCCAGCCACGGCTTGTTTGACCGGAACTGCCAGCCCTGCGAAAAATGCTTGGACGGGAAATTCCGCCATTGCTTCCAAAGCCGCTGTCTGAAGGGCTCTTACTTAAAAAGCCTGCTGGGAACCCTGGAAGCAGCCCTTTGGCAGCGGATCCCGGCTTATGATGAGATCGATACTATCCTCTGCTGCAGCGCATTTCTGAAGCAAAAGCTGGATACCCAGCCCCGGTTCCGGGGAAAAACGGTGGTGCTCCAAAATTTTGCCCCGGAGGTTGCGGCCAAACCGCCGCAGCCGGGATGCTATGTGCTGCAGCTTGGCCATCTGTCCCGGGACAAGGGCACTGATACATTGCTGGAAGCGGCGAAAGCATTGCCCAATGTGGAGTTTCGCTTTGCGGGTCGCGGGCCTGCGGCTGCGGACATGATGCAGATGAAAAATGTCCGTTATCTGGGCTTTCTATCCGGCCCGGAGCTGGAAGAAACCATACGTAACGCGGCGGTGACAGTCTGCCCCTCCAAAATCTACGAAAACTGCCCCTATGCGGTGCTGGAATCTTTGGTTCTGGGCACCCCGGTGCTGGGCAGCCGCATTGGCGGTATTCCGGAGCTGATCCGGGAAGGGAAAACAGGAGAATTGTTCCGTCCCGGAGACCCGGAGGACCTGAAAGAAAAACTGCTCTGGATGCTGGAAGCGAATCGATTGGCAGCGTATACCCAAAATTGCGCCGGTGTGTCTTTGGAAACCACCGACAGCTACTGCGAAAAACTCATGAGGATCTATGGTGAACAAAATGACGATCTATGAAATCGGCACCGGCTATACCCCAATCCCGGCCAAAATCGGCGCGGCTACGGAGATCGTGGCGGCAGAGCTGGCCAAAGCCTTTCAGGCCAAAGGGCACAATGTGAAAGTGGTGGATGTGGAAGCAGAAAACCGCGATCCCTTTCCGGTTCCCATCCATGAGGTGCCTATGCCCCATTGTCTGCGGTGTACCGATCTTGCGTTGGGCCTGCTGCATAAGGCAAAGCGGGTGGCGTATTCCCTCTGTCTGGCAAGGGAACTGCGGCATATTTTAAAGGAATGCCCCGAGGGGGCGATTCTGCATTTTCACAACCAGTATAACCTGTTCTTCTTCCTGCTGCTTACTCCGGCGCGGCTGCGGAAGCGGGCATTCATTGCCTATACCGTCCACAGCGGTATCTGGCGGCAGCCCTGGGAAGTCTGCGCCAAAACCATCCGCACCCGATATTTTCAGGAAAGCTATGCTATGAAAAAGGCGGATCTGGTGTTTGTGTTAAATCCTGAAACGAAAGAAAATGCCCAAAACCATCTGCATATCCCGCTGCACCGGCTGGTGCAGACAGCCAACGGTGTGGATACGCAGATCTACCGCCCGCTGGGGGAGAAAACTGCCGGTTTGGGCATGGAAGGAGAAAGACTGATTTTGCAGGTGGGCTCCGTGTGCGAAAACAAGGGCCAGCTGCGATCTCTGGAACTGCTGGCCCCGGCTATGGAGAGGAACAAGAATCTACACTTTGCTTTCGCCGGAGGCATCGTATCCCAGCCCTATTATGAGGAATTGATAGCCCGGACGAAGGAAATGGGATTGACGGAACAGGTGCGGTATCTTGGCATGATTCCGCCGGGGCCACAGCTGAACCGGGTCTATAATATGGCCGAAGCAACAATATTTTCCTCCTGCTTTGAGGCCTTCGGCATGGCCATGGCGGAATCCCTGGCCTGCGGCGTGCCGGTGCTGATCCCGGAGGGGGCGGACTATTCCCTGGGAGCAGGCTGCATTCCCTGCAGCGCGGAAACCATGGAAGCCCGGCTGGAGGATATCCAAAAGAACAAAGCGGTTATTTCCGCTGCGGCCCGGGAAAATGCCCTTGCCCATTTCACCTGGGAGCGCATCGCGGCGGAGCATCTGAAATGCTGGGAAGAGAGGATGAAATCCCATGGCTAAGAAACTGAATGGAACGGTGATCGTGACCTACCGGTGCAATGCCCGGTGCACCATGTGCAGCCGTCATATGGCCCCCTCCCGGGAAGAAGAGGAGCTGACTCTGGATACCATCCGGAAACTGCCGCCGATGTATTTTACCAATATTACAGGTGGCGAACCCTTCCTGCGCAGGGATCTGAAGGAGATCGTCAGAGAACTGCGCCGCAAGAGCGACCGGATCGTCATCTCCACCAACGGCTTTTTTACAGACAGGATCCTGGACCTGTGCCGGGAATTTCCCGATGTGGGAATCCGTATTTCTATTGAAGGTCTGGAAGAGACCAACAATGCCATCCGGGGTCTGCCCGATGGCTTCCGCCGGGGCGTGGACACCCTAAAGCAGCTGCGGACCATGGGAATGAAGGATGTGGGCTTCGGCATGACTGTTCAGGATGCCAATGCCCGTGAATTGGTGCCCCTTTATGACCTGGCAGAGGAACTGGATATGGAATTCGCCACCGCCGCGGTACATAACAGCTTTTATTTTGTGGAGGACCGGAACATCATCCGCAACCGCCCGGCAGCAGCCGCTGCCTTTGAGGAACTGATCAACCGGCTTTTGTGTACCTCCAGCCCCAAGAAATGGTTCCGGGCCTATTTTAACCACGGCCTCATTCACTATATTTACGGCGGCAAGCGGCTGCTGCCCTGCGATATGAGCTTTGATACCTTTTTCATCGACCCCTATGGGGATGTGATGCCCTGCAACGGTACGAAAGAAAAGCTGGTCATGGGCAATCTGCGGGATCAATCCTGGGAGGAGCTGTGGCACAGCCCTCAGGCAGAAGCGGTGCGCAATCAGGTGCGCCGTTGTGACCGGCAGTGCTGGATGATCGGCTCCGCATCTCCTGCTATGCGCAAATATATCTGGAAGCCTGCTTTGTGGGTAATTTGGCACAAATTCTTTTGCTTTGGAAAGAAAAAGTACTCCATGATGGAATCCCGGCGGGTTCGGGATCACCGGGAAGGAAAACTGTCGGATGCGGAAATTGACCGCTGCTCTACCTGCGCTCTTTGCGGTATGGAAGGGGGCGAAGGCAATGGCCGATGAACTGGTAAGCATCATCGTTCCTGTTTATAAAACGGAAGCCTTTCTCCGCAGCTGCGTGGAAAGTATTCAAAAGCAGACCTATCAAAATCTGGAGATCCTTCTCATCGACGACGGTTCTCCCGACAATTGTCCCGCCCTGTGTGATGCCTTTGCCCGGCAGGACAGCCGCATCCGGGTGATCCACAAGGAGAACGAAGGCCTGGGCATGGCCCGGAACACCGGCCTGACGGAAGCAAAGGGGCAATACCTCTGCTTTGTGGACAGCGATGATGTGCTCTTTCCGGAAGCGGTGGCGTATGCCTTGGGCTGCATGAGGGAACACCGGCCAGAGCTGGTGATCTTCGGCATGGCGGATATTGACCAGGACGGCAATATGCTGAAGGAATATCTTCCCTCCGGGAATCAGATCTGCTACCGGGGCTGCGAGGTAATCAACCAATTGCTTCCCCATCACCTGTATACCCCCGGCGGTATGGGCATGAGTGCCTGCACCTGCCTGTATTCCCGGGATTTGATCCGCAGAGCCGATTGGCGGTTTCCCTCAGAGCGGCAGATATTGTCGGAGGATGTCTATGCTTTGCTGCAGCTGTATGCTCATATTTCCTCCGCGGCTGTGCTGCCTCGGGCACTTTACGGCTACCGGAATAATCCCCATTCTCTCAGCCGCTCCTACCGTCGGGATCGATTCGCTGCCATCGATTCCTTTTACCGGGAAAGCCTTGCCCTTTGCCGGGAGCAGAACTATCCGATGGTGGTGGAAAAACGGCTGGGCCAGCTGTACCTGGGCTATGTGCTGGGGGCCATGAAGCAGGAGGCAGCCTGTCAGCTGCCGGCAGAGGCAAAACGCCGCATCGGCGATGCATTGAAGTCGGAAACCCTCCGGGACATTTTGCATCAGCAGAGGGGGACACCCATGGGCCTATTCCGGCGGCTGTTCTTCCTGGCGGCGCAGCTTCGGCTTTCGGTGCTTTGCCTTTGGATGCTGAAAGCAAAAAACCGAGCCAAAGGAGGAACATCGTGAAGATTCCCGGAAAAATCACTATTCCCTGTAAAATTGGCCCTGGTTTTCTGCTGGGTATGCTGGTGCTTTTGCCCTTTCTCTTTGGTGCGCTGCAGCAGCTTTTGGGACTGCCGGGGAGCATCCGCTATTTGCTGGACATTGTCTGGGTGACCCTGACGCTGCTGATATTAAAGCACCGGCCGGATTTTGGCGCTGCTGCCGGCATTGGCTGCTGGGTGCTGCTGTTTTTTCTGTTCACCGGGGCGGTGTATCCTGCCCGGTATCAGTCGGGGCTGTATTACCTGTGGGGCTTTCGGAACAACTTCCGGTTTTATGCCGCTTTTCTGGCCTTTGCCCTGTTTTTAAAACCCCGGGAGGCAAAAAACTGGCTGACCCTTTTCGATAAACTGTTCTGGCTGGATATTGCTGTTTCCCTTGTGCAGTTTTTCTTTCTGGGCCTGTCCGGAGATCATTTAGGAGGCCTGTTTGGCACACAAAAGGGCTGCAACGGCGATACAAACATTTTCTTTCTGATCATCGCGGCAAAATCCCTTGTCTGCTGTACCCAGGGCCAGGAGCGGTTTTCCCTCTGCGCTGCCAAATGCGCGGCGGCGCTGTTGGTGGCGGCATTGGCGGAGCTGAAGTTTTTCTTTGCGGAGTTTGCTCTGGTGGCAGTCTTAATCGCATGTTTCGGCAGCCTGAACCGGAAAAAGCTGGTGCTTTTGCTGCTGTGCCTCCTGGGAACCATCGCGGGAGCTGGGCTGCTGACATATCTGTTCCCCTCCTTCGGGGACTGGTTTTCTTTCAAATGGCTGTGGGATACGGCGATTTCCCCAAAGGGCTATACCTCCGCCGGGGATATCAACCGACTGACGGCTATATCCGGGGCCAATGAATGGTTTCTAACCACCTGGGACCAGCAGCTGCTGGGGCTGGGCCTTGGCAACTGCGATACCTCGGCCTATACCTTTTTAAATACGCCCTTTTTCAAACAGTATGGCCATCTGCACTATACCTGGCTCAGCACAGCCTTTGTGTATGTGGAGATGGGGTATTTAGGCCTTGTGTTTTATTTTGGCTTCTTTGCGCTGGTGTATCTTGCAGCCCGGCGGGGAGAGCGGAGGGACGCTGAAAACCTGATGTTTTACCGTCTGGCTCGGATCCTGGCGGTCTGCTGCCCGGTGATCGCGGTGTATAATTCTTCCCTGCGGACAGAAGGGGCCTATCTGGCTTATTTTATCTTATCGCTGCCCTATGTAATGGGGAGGAAAGGAGGTAGGACCATTGCTGAATCAACATAAAGCCATCCGAAATGCCGGTTGGATCATCGGCTGCCGGATTATCCAATCCTTGCTGCAGCTGGCGGTGGGGATGCTGACTGCCCGGTATCTGGGCCCTGAGAACTATGGTCTCATCAGCTATGGCGCGTCCATTGTGGCCTTTGCCCTGCCCATTGCCCAGCTGGGCCTTTCTGCCACCCTGGTGC
>JAEIGA010018543.1_pt1 | contig 10606 bp, 6 predicted proteins | sample 9270691 | NCBI WGS metagenome assembly JAEIGA01 (sample SAMN17057246, study PRJNA624740) | gut metagenome | biome: biome; isolation source: fecal sample | host: Bos grunniens | place: China: Xizang | collected 2019 | reverse complement strand
GAAAGCAATATCACCTTTATGAATTACATCGAAAAAAACTATTATTCGATTAAGAGAAAACTTAAGACAATCCACAATGGATACAAAGAAGTTTTATTCGATGAAGATGTGTTTCAAGATACTATTTTAAAAGTTAACGAATCACTGAAAGATAAACAATTTACCGAAGAGGTTTACGAAAAGTATTTTTGTCAATCCTTTAAACGAAACTTATTGAGAGAACAATTGTATCATTTCAATTCAATGACCGATAAAGTGTACGATTTTGAAGATGTGGATATTCCTGAAGAGAAGTTTATTGAATTTGAGATTGATTTTGAATTAGTTAAAAAAGCATTGAAAAAAGAGTTTGGTAATAAGTTGACAGAAATTTATATAGATTGGCTTAAAGGTTATAAAATTAAAGAATTAATAGAAAAGTACGAAGTTAAATCTTGCTATTATCATATTGATAAAATGACTGAATTTGTTAAAAAGTTTTTAAAAGTTAAATAGATATTGGGAGAAATAATTATTAATTATTTCTCCTTTTTATTTACAGAAATATATCCATAAATATTTATAAATGAAAGAATTATTTATCATGGAAGAAAAACACGATATTGTAATACCTTTGGGTGTTAAAAGTTTTGAGAATGAAAATTTTGAAATAAAGGTAGCAGTAGCAAGTATAAGAAAATATTGTAAATTTACTAATAGAATTATTATTGTATCTCAAATTAAACCAATTAAAGAATTAGGAGATGATATTGTGTGGGTATATCAAGATGATATATATTCACACGATAAAGATGCAAATATAATAGAAAAGGTTAGGGCAGCAATAGAAAAAATACCAGATTTAACAGACGATTTTATCATGTGGAGTGATGACCAATTTATAACAAAAGATACATATTGGAAAGATACCACACCAAGATATATGAAAATTTATGACAAATCTACAAAACCTTGGTTTGATGATAAGGCGAGTAGAAGATTATGGTATAAAAGATTAATTATGTGCTTCGAAAGATTTCCAAATAAAGGATTCGGATGTAGATTTTTTAACCCACATATACCAAGTCCTATTAACAAATATAAATTCATAGATATGTGTAAAAATTATCCATATCAAAAAGAAAACGGAATAACAATTTATGATTTATATTATAATTTCATCTGTGAAGAAGGTGTTCCAAATTTTGACGAATATCATGTTGAAAAAGGAGAACTTGATTGGAAAAATTGTAGATGGGTTGGATATTATAATTCAAGTATGCGTGTTCAATCATTTAAAGATAAATTGAAAAAAATGTTTTTATAAAAAGAAAGAGTTGGAAATTCCAACTCTTTTCTATTATAGCGTCATAATCATATCAACTAAATTTGGTTGAGGACTACAATCAAACTTATCCTTTCTAATATTCGTATGTGTTAGTAATCCTTTAATATTTCCTTCATATGCATCTATATGAAAATCAAATGCTTTCATAACACCCTCTTCGTTTATCCATCTATATAAACCTTCGTGTAAATCTATATTATCTCTATTAGATATATATAATAGCAAATCTCTTACAGCATTTATCTGTTCATCTGAATATTTGTGCCATTGTGAAAATCCTCTGAATGGAGAATCTAAAGAAACTATTTGATTTAAATCCGCTACAGTTCCAGTATATGTCTTTCCATCTTTTATATATCCAAAATTACACATTTCTATACCAACAGCATGTGTATTCATATGTGAAGAACCTGATGAACCTATATGATATCCCTGACAGCCTTCTGGAAATGCTCGAACTATCTGTCCGTCATATTTTACATTTCCTGTTTTACAATTCTGACCACCAACCACAAATTCCGTAGCGACTTTACCGATACAATCTTTTTTCCAGCCATCAATAACTGTTCTTGGATTTGCTCCACCAGCAGTATGATGAAGTATAATATAATCATTTTTATAATTACCTTTAAGATATTCTCCATCTGGTAAATGATATTCATCTATATCAAAATCCAAATTATTAAATATTGATAAATCGCTATCAAAATTAATATTTAAAGCATCTAATGTAATTTCTCCAACTATACCGTCTGGAAATAAATCATGTTCTTTCTGAAACTCTATAACAGCCTTTTCTGTTTGTTTTCCAAATACACCATCTGCTTTTATTCCAAGAGCAAGTTGAATCTGTTTTACCTCATCTCCACAATAACCAATTTTAAAAACCATTATAATACAATGTTTTTTATATATTTTATTTATGATTTTCAATGTTTTTACATAAATATATTATACCAAAAAATGGTAATTTAATTAAAATTAAATATTTATGGCAAACGCAAGAATTAGTAATTCATTAAGTTATTTTTTAGAGAAAGCACTTATATTAGAAAAAAACAGTCTTGAAACTGTTTCTAAAGTTAGTGATGCAGTAACTTCACAAAAAGATACTGTTACTTTATCATTAACAGACCCAAACGATTCATCAAAAACAATAACATATTCTATTCCATCGTTTGGATATCTTAAATCTGAAATAGAGAGATTAGACAACAGTATTAAAACTATATCTAATTTGGACTCTGGTAGTGGTAGTAGAATACAGTTATCTGATGGTTCATATAGAAAAATTGTTGCTAGTAAACTTGCTTGTGAAGCACCAACAATTACAAAAATAAATAAAATAACTAATTTTAACTTCCGTTCGAATTGGTTATTTGAAGATATGATGGATCCATATTTATATGCAAATGTTGATTTATCAGGTTGTGTTCCAGTAGAAACAGAAAGAGTTTTAATTCAAAGATATATTCTTAATTGTACAACACAAAGACAAATAACATATTTTAACAATCTTAGACGAACTTCTTCAAAATTAAGTTATAAAAGTTTTTTGAAGGGTCTATTAAATTATGGTGTCACATATATTATTGATGAAAATTATTATGATTTACCACCAATAAGAAGAAGATATAGTGGAGAATTTGAAATTGATAGAATTCTCGAAAATACATTGTCACCTGATGGAAAAAATATACTTGGTAAAATTATATTAAAAAATATATTATATACAGACAATAATAGTGGAATTGAAAATACTGTAACTCTTGCGAAAAATGATATACTTGAAATTGTTGAAAATCCAGTAACTACAAGATATCAGGTTACATATGTTGATGTAGCAACAAAAGAAATTAGAATAAAAAGATTAGAAGGATATACTCCTATAACAAACGAAACAATATTTAAAATAAGTTCTAACCAAGTAAAGAAAATAAGTGTAGAAATACCTGTAAGTTTCGATAGAAAAGAAGTTATTTTCGTTAAGGCAGTAGATCCTGATAGCAATATACCTTCTAATAAATGGTCACCAGGTATTGTATTCTACACTAATGACCTTAAATATACAAATCCTCAAGGTGTTACAAGCACTTTGGAGTCATTTTATCAAAAAAATGTTGTTGATTTTGGAAATATAATCCTTTCATATTCAAAGGATTACTATCCAAGTATTGTAGAAGGTATAAAACCAGATGCTCCTGTTTTACGTTATGATGCAGAAGATGATAATGCTAGCGATTTTAAAATTATTCAAATCAATAAACAATTATCTGAAGGAACAGAAAAAAACACATTTAGAAAATTAATTCAAGACAAGGAAAATGCATTTAGTCAAATAAACAACAATAATAAGTTAATAGAAGAACAAAAGACGCTTATTCAAACAACAAAGTTCGCAACAACAACAGAAAAACAAAATGCACAAAACACTCTTTCCGAATATATTAAAAATCAAGGAACATACACTTCACTATACAACAATATAGTGAATCAAATTAAATCACAATATGCTGCAACATATATTGAAAAACCAAAATATAGAGTAAGAGGATTTTGGGCAATTCCTTCACCAAAAATAAGTAAATCATCAGGACCACAACAAATTATACAATTCAAAATTAGATATAGATATTTGAGTGAAAGTGGTGTAGCAAACAAAGAAGATGAATTTACATATCTTGATGGGACAACCAATTCTATAGCGAGATTCTCAAATTGGAATGAAATTCTTACACCATTAAGAAGAAGAGTAAAAGGAACTGATGGAACATATATTTGGGAAAAAATAAATACAGCGGATCCTGAACAAATAAATATTAATCAACTTGATTTACCAATACAAAATGGAGAACAAATCGAAATTCAAATTAAATCTATAAGTGAGGCTGGATTCCCATCAAATCCTATGGAATCAGATTGGAGCGAATCTGTTATTATTGCATTCTCCGATTTTCCAGAATTACAAGTTGATGATATATCTGAAATCATTGCTCAAAACAGAGTTGATGCTGCTGTTGGTAATGCTGTAAGTAGTATAACTGGAACTGCAAATGCACATATGTCATCTAGTTTTTACACTAATGACAAATATTTTGCACATAATGCAGAAAGTATTACTTCTGGATTTCTTAGTCCAGAACAAACTCCTATTACACTTTATGATAAACTTTATGATTTGCAAAATCAGATTACTGCTGTAACTGAACAAATCGAAAAAATGAGCGGAACAGTAGAAGTTAAACTTGTTGATGGAGAAGATAATACAAAAATATACACATTAACAGAAGGTGGTACAACTTATATAAACGCTGGAAATTATGTTGAAGATAAAAGTAAAATAGATACTGAAAAACAAAAAGGTGCTATTATATCAAAGATGTATTATATAGATATATCATCAAATACACAAAATGGATTGGAAATATTGAGTAAATTACCTGGTAGTAGATTATCCATGTGTCCTAATACAATATCAGAAGTTTCAAAATTAATTTCTAATGATAATAAGAATAATGTAGCAAAAAGAAATGATTATAAAAATTATGATAATATTATAACACAAAATTCTATAGGTAGTGATTATTATAAATATAAAGGTAGATATGATCTTGTTCCTATAAACTTAAGTTCTTCTGATATTATAGATTATCAAATACATTCTCCAAGCATGTATCAATCTGCACAATGTAAAGGTCAATTTATATATTCTAGATTTAGAGATGTAACAGATTCATTTGATATGTATGCAAATACTTCTGAAAAAATAAATGGAAATATGACTCCAAAATTCGAAGCATCTGCAAGTTTTACAAATAGTGAAAACATATATAATTTTAAATATAATACAAAGACAAATGGTGATGAATTTTGGATTGAAAGATATAATTTTTATAAACCTTCCAGTTATGAAAAAGATATAACTGTCGAAGGTTGGAAAGATGAAGACATAGAATATAAAGAAAAAATTAAAAAAGAAACATTTGATCATATTGTAAAATTATACGATGATTTAACTGGTTCTTCATTATCTCCATTTTTATATTATTCAGAAGAAGATAAATATCTCTATCTTTGGAAAAAAGCAAATGGAAAGTATTTTGGAGAAGATGTATATACAGCGAAAGATCCTAATGCAGTAAATATAATAACAGATAAAGGTCCAGATGATTTAAAAGACGAAAATACAGATGTTAATATTATCGGTATATATTATGACGATAGTAATGGAAATTTAAATATCTACACAGAAAAAACAAGAAACTATTTAGATGATGGATATTTAGGTTATGATACTGAAAATAAAATTTTAGGATGGGAATGGAAAATAGAAAATACAACAGGAGAAGAAATTACTGGATTTGACTATTTTACTTTAGAAGAAGATAATAAAAAAATTTATTATACAAAAATTGAAAAAGATGGAAATAAGTACACAAAAAAAACTCATTATGGTGTAATAGAAATGAAAAACTCATATGATATAATTAAACAGATAGAAGTTGTATTAAATAGATTACCAAAAACATTCAAGAAACCTCAAACCGCTTTAAGTTTATTATATAGTGATTCAAAAGTTGTACATAGAATAAACAACAATAAAAATATTACAAAGCAAGATTTATCTGCTGTTAAAAAAATATCAGCAAGAACATCATATAATTTATCTGCTGTTAACACATCTACTCAAAATCAAATAGAACCAAAAATACAATCGGCATACGGATTTGCAGATTTTGGTAGAATTAAAAATTTAAATATAGATGGACAACTTACTATGGATGATGGTAGTTATATAACAACACATAAAATAGGATATGAGGATATTGATAGATATAGAACTGGTTCAATGTCTTGTGATTCATTTTTATTCTTAAGTCCATTAACACATAACGAAATACAGGTAAATGGCGATACAAATAAATCAAACACAATAATAAAAGCAAACGAATCAATAAGAGTTCCTATAATATATCAATATAGAATGGAAGATTATAACGGAAATATATTTGGAAATTCAGGTTATAAGTCAACAGATAATATTGTTAAAAATACAAAATATGCAAATATCATTGGTATAGATATTTGGCTTAACACTTTAAGTGATACACCTAAACAATATGATATAGTTGTTTATAGTACATATAACAAAGATATAACAAGAACATCTGGAACAATTACAAATAAACTAAAAGGAAATATTATTGTAGTTGATTCTAAAAAACAAATGTCAACATCTACAACAGTAAAAACTTTATAAGAATAAACAATAAAAAGAGAGAACAATGTTCTCTCTTTTATTTTAAATACACTTTAATATACCATAAGCATCAACTAAATCATCTATAGGTTTTGGTTGTTTGAAATCAACACCATTTTTATTACAATATTTCCAGAAATTATTGATAATCAACATATTATCATCCAATCTATTATCTATAAATGATTGTATCATATCTTCTTTTTTTGCATTACCCTTTCCAAATAACATTTTTTTTCCTTCTGTTGGAGAAATAATATTTAAGCAATCTGAACCAAAATTTTCTATCAATTTCATTCTTAAAAAAGAATTATACATAGCAAGATCTAATGTTGATGAAGAAATACTACCATAAGAAAAACCTTCAAGTCCAATTATAACCTCATCATCTACAATTTCTTTCAATTTATCGATTATAAGATTTACTATTAATAAAGCATCTGCCATTTTAGTTTTCTGTTCATTTCGATAATCGATACAATCAATATGTCTTGTATATGGTATAACATCTATAATCTCACACAAATCTTTATGATATTTGTAAGATTTTGACTTTGACTTTTTCCAATCTTTACCACCATCATTAAAAAAACTAATGAAACTATATTCATCATTTTTATATACACATATTGCTGGACTTGTAAGTGAAAAATCTATTCCAATTTTAATCATTTCTTTAAACTCTGTTTGAGAAAATGCGATTGTGCTTCCATAATAGTACCATTGGCGAAATTATTCTCATCACAATACTTACCAATTATCTTATACACTTTTGAAAAAGGTAAAGAGTAAATAGCAGACACATTTTCTACTTTATATTTTTTAATCGCATTTTTTATATAAAAAGACTCTGCAGCCTTACATATAATGTCATAATTGAAATTCTTTATTTTTGTCTGTTTATCAGCAGATTCTACATCTGGATAGCGATTTATATTATCCCATATCTGATTCATATACCACTTAAAATAAGTTTCAATAAATTTCAATCTAATCTTTAATGGCATAACACATAAATCAATACATAGATAAGAATTCGGATTTTTCTCTGATAGTCCTAAACTTATAACAACAGGTCTACCATTATATCTTTTATCTGTTTTTGATTTATATTTTAATATATAAAAACGACCTGGATAAAGAACTACAGAACTACCTTTTTTAGCATCATACTTAATATCAAATGAATCTCCACTTTTTAAAAAATGAGAATACCATTGTAAAATATCATATTTTTCAGCCATTATTTGTTATTTTTTATGCACGGATTATAAATTATTTATGGTTAAAACATTAAGAGATATAGTAGCAGAAGATAATAAATTAAGATTCTTCAATCTTATTAAAAATAATAAATACGATAAAAACACATGGGAATTTCAAATTGTAGATAAGAGATCCCCTTATGCTGGTATAACAGATTATCTTACAAATTATCGCTATCAGATAACTACTATGAGATATAACAACCACTTCTTTCTTGTTTATAAGATATATATATTGGAAGGAGAAGAACCAGAATATCTTGTTGATATTAAAAAAGCAAATCATAGAAATTCTGTTGAAAAATTCGTTAATTCAATGGCGGAATATAGTGTGTATTCTAACGATGTATCAACAGTAAAAAATGCACCTTCTTTCAAAATATCAAAGAGAGAAATGAATTATATGAAAATAGATAACTTTCTCGACCTATGTAATAAATTTGGTAAATTTTCTGCTATTGGAACAGGTATAACAAGAGATGTTCGAAATCTTATTGTACTTGATATTGATGTAGATTGTGATACCGAAAGTAATAAAACAGAGGTAAATAGAATATTATTAGAATTTGCAAAATGTAATGCTTTACCAGATTTTATTATAAAAAATCATGAAACACACCATATACAAATGCAATGGTTAGTTAAGGATGTTACCTATAAAATAATAGATCAAAATGTTATTAAAAATCTTATTAAGACATTAAAAGATGATAATAACAAACGAAAAGAACTAAACCTATTTGGAACAAACTTTATGGAACTAACACAATGGGGAATTGATTATCGTAAGTATTCAACTGCTTTAACATGTATAAGTAAGAAACATAAGTTTGGAGATAAAAATTATAGATATTGGAAAGCAAAAAACTATGAATCGGCAAGACTCGGATTATATAATCTCGAATTAATGATGCCGTATTATAAAGATGGGGAAATAAAATATCTATCAAAGGAAGAAATAAATTCTCTATTAGGAACAAAGGAAGCAAGATGTGATTATTATAATGAGGCACCAACTATAATAGAACTATACCAAAAAACAAAACGTATTGTAGATGAACATATTAAAAAAATTAATGATAAAACAATAAAAAGAATTAAAGACGAAGATGTTGAGTTGGAAGAAAACATCATCAAGAAAAATAAGATTGTGCTATCAAAAGAAGATATAGAAAGTGGAGATTTTGGAAAATCGAGAAACACTTTTGTTCTAAACTGTACACGAACAATAACTTGGAGAATAGCAAGAGAGCACAATTTTAGAAGTTCTAAAGATATATTATCATTAGGTGAAAAAGAACAAAAGAAATTTAAAAATGAAATCCATTCAATAGTAAAAGAACTATTTAATAGAATGGATGAAAAATATGATGGTAAATGGCCAGACACATCAAATTATGGTAAATACCCAAAAGAAGAATTTGAAAGCACATTTAATAATTCATATAGTTTTGCTATAACCACTATAAATGATTTTTATTATACAGACGAACAACGAGAGCAAAGTCTTGAAAGCCGAAGATTATCAAAAAATGTAAATATGTGCGTGTTGAATTATGTTAAAAGTAAGTATAAGAAAATAAAACGAAAAGATTTACTTGATGAGATAAATAAGATATTAAAAGAAAGCGGACATAAAAAAATATCATTAGGTAGTTTAAAAAGATATTTGAGCGAATTAAAAAATATGTCAGAAGATGATAAAAAAGAATTGCGTAATAATATAGAGTGTATTAAAAAAGAAAGAAATCATGAATTATTAGATGCATTAGAAAGTTCTGATGAAAATAGCAAAAAAGTAAAATCTTGTAAAAAACGACTAAAACAGGTCAGCATAAATATATAAAGAGGAGAAATCTCCTCTTTTTATTTGTATTATATATACTATTTTTGTTATATTTAACTATATATTATAAACTATTTTTGAATGATTTTACATATCGATGATACAAAAAAATATCTTGTCATTGATCGTTGTACTCAAGTAGAGTACGACCAATTGACACTTTCATATCAGAAATATGCGAAAAATTATAAATTTCATCCTAAATATAAAAATGGACTTTGGGATGGTAAAATAAATTTTATAAAAGGACAATATATTCCAGCAACAACATATAAATATCTTTTCGATTTATGTAATGAATATAATTTCGATTGTGAGATAAATGGGTTGGAATCTATTATAGACGAAAATATAAATTTTGAAGATTTCAAATCTTGGATCGATGAGTTTTTTAAAGACACAAAATGGAAACCAAGATATTATCAAATAGATTCAGCATATAATATCATTAAATATAAAAGATGTATGGGAAACAGTTGTACCAGTTCTGGTAAAACTCTTTTATCATTTATGATATTTGCATATTTATTAACACATAAAAAAGTAAAAAGAATATTAGTTGTCGTGCCAACTGTAGGTCTTGTATTACAAACATCAGGAGATTATGAAGAATATAATTCAGATAAACTACCAATAAATATACAACAGGTATATGCTGGTTGTAAATATAGAGATAATACAAATATAGTAGTTGGTACATATCAAACACTTACAAAAGAATCACAAGAATTCTTTGATCAATTTGACTGTATATTTGTAGATGAGGTTCATAAAGGTTCTTGTGTATCAATTCAAAAAATTTTAGATTCTTGTAATTACGAATATAAATTTGGATTGAGTGGTACTATACCAAATATGAAAACAGCAGAAGGACTTACACTTTGTAGTAGTCTTGGTCCAATTGTTTT
>JAEIGA010018542.1_pt1 | contig 10606 bp, 2 predicted proteins | sample 9270691 | NCBI WGS metagenome assembly JAEIGA01 (sample SAMN17057246, study PRJNA624740) | gut metagenome | biome: biome; isolation source: fecal sample | host: Bos grunniens | place: China: Xizang | collected 2019 | reverse complement strand
TAGCACGTCCACTTTCTTCATTGAGTTCTTGATCTACAATTATTGGAACAGTTCCTAACTCCGATTGCAACTCAACGCTTTCTGTTTCAACACCAACGTCATCTTTCCCACCTGTCGAACAACTATGAGATACGAGGTTTACGAAGTTGCACACGTCAACAGTAACCATCCCTACCTTTCCTTCGTTAATCACCAGCTCAAGCGAGTATTTTCCGGCATGCTTCTGGTCCTTGCCTGCAAAAGTCCATAGCAAATTATTCTCTTGAACGGTAAAGCCTGAGAGCTCTTTCTTTCCAAACATATCTTTGAGATAAAGAGTCACATCTAGACCTTCAAGGATATATGGAGCATCATTGCTATAGATGCTCCACTTGACATTAATATCATTTCCTATACGATGATTTTTCATTATCCTTTAATTTATATTAATTAATCTCTCTACCCAACGCATCGGTCCAAACCTTTTCTTGTTCGTTCCAATATAACATGATACCGTAGTGGTCGCTTTCTGGGGCCTTCCTATCAGTGCAATAATATGCACGTCCGGGTGTGCTAGTTTCTGGAGCCTCAGAGTATTTGCCGCGCACCTTATCGGACATTGGAATTGTCTCTATGTATCCATACTTTTTGCCATCATAAATGACCATCATGTCTCTTGTTGTATTATAGAGGATATCTCCTACAACAGGCCTATCTCTTTGCAAGATCGTTTGTTCCGGAGCAGAAATGTCTGTAAAATTACTTCCGTTAGGATTTGACAATTTACCACCTGTTACAATAGCCAATCTCTTTCCGACAACTGTCATTGAACCATCTGCTTCAGTCTGTCCCCACTGAAGTTCACTTGTTGCGTCTTCTCTTGTATTATAGTGAGCCTGAAGCGTATTTACGAATGCACGTTCAACACTATATGTTCTATTCCCAGATTCTCTGTATACGTGAAGACGATCACCTTTCCGCAAGATGTATCCATACTGATTACCTATTGGAATAACGGTAGCCTTTTCTTGCTGACACAGGTACATATGATATCCAACAACGTCACCCATATTGACATACACGTCATAAATGGCAGGAGAGTCTTCTGCTATAGTAAAGAAGGTGCCGGTCTTCGCTTCATTAAGTACGGAAATACCTGATGTAATTTTTATATATTTGTGATAAAACTTGTTATCCTTAATCCTAAATACCGGAGTCTCTACAGTTCCCTCAAAGATATTGCTACCCTTGTGCTTGTAGTTATCATAGTCTATGGTGAAAGGCTGGAACTTCTCGTTTGTATCCTCATATTGAACGGAAGATTCTCCATACATCTGCCTTGTCCACTTCTTTCCCACATCAAAGTAAAACACTCCATATCTATCATTTGTGGATATTCTATAGAACTGGAACTGACTCATCTCAGAGAGATACACACAAAATAGGTTATCTCGTTCTGCGCCAAATGTTATCGCTCTTGAATAATTGCTGTTATTCCAATTCACGAAAATGTATCGTCCAACAATAGGATAGAAGGTATCTGCATCAGTAAAGGTCTTTTTGGTTAATGTATACTTATCTTGTGTAGTATCTACGCAATATACCTCTCTTCCTACAAGACTTTTTGTATATGCATACACACAATCCGTGAACTTTACTCTTAAGACGTTTGAAACATTGTGGACAATAAGGTTGTTGACCATCATCTCAAAATTACAATGCTTGAACTCTATCAAGTGATTACCAGAAATTACATTCTCTTCGTCATCGTAGATTAGATGATCCATTGCCTGTCCGTTGCAAATATTCATGTTCTCTACAACACAATGCAAGAATCTACAATTCTTAAATGCAGATCCGAGGGTTGGGCTCTGGCCTTGTGAGTCAGATGGGTAATCGGTAATATTAGTAAGATACTCTCCAAGGAAGAATGTAACCTTCTCAAACATGTTAGTACATTTTAAGAAGAGCAGATTCTCCCACCTGCAGTTATATCCATAGTTGCTCACCGAACCATAGTTTGCCTTTTCCGCATACACGGCAGAAGTTGTCTCGCTTTCGAAAACTAGGTCTGAGAATATGCTGCTGACATAGTGATTTTTCTTTGTTGAATTAGCTTGTACTAGATTCAAGCAATGTCCATAAGCATGGATGTGAAGGTTAGATATCCTCTTACCAATGCGTTCAGCGTTGCTTGCAGTGACAAGACCATCCGTGTAAGGGAATACGAGCTTAGACTTAGAAATACCTATTATGTTGTTGTTATATATAGTAAGCGGCTCATTGAAGTGGTATTCTCCATTGAAAAGAAGATCTAGATTGTCAACTGCAATATTCTTTATATTGGCAGAGTTCTCGGCCGGTGTATTAGCCGGAGAAACGCCAAAGTAATCTACGACCACATTATCTTGTACCGTTCCCTCTACCACGCAATCAAATGATCCAACGCCTTCTATCTTGGTGTTATTGAGAACAACTTTTCCATTTACAAACGAACCACCATTGAATCGCACGCAGCAATTATCCTTGAATGTAATAGTCGCTCCTCCCAAATCAAATTTGTAACGTACATCGTAAATGGTATCTGCTTGCGAAATTTGACTAGACAGGCTTGTTCCAGTGCGCAAAATAATATAGCCCTTTCCATTAAGGTTGTTGCGGTTCTTTATCTTCAACAAACCTGATGAAGATGTTAAATCCTCCTCATCGGGAGCATTGGTAACATTACCATGAATCTCAATTGGCTTATAGCTATTTACTTGGTTGGCAAGCGTGTCATGAAACTCAGCTAGCCCCTCTACTTCGTCTCTTAGGTTTTCTACACTTTGCATCATGGCATGGGCATCAACTAGCATGAGAGCGAACTCTTCCTCAGTTCCTTCATATCCCTTAGAAACAGCATACTCATACGCTGTTTCTCCAGTTGATCTATCTCCGGTATTAACGCCATCAACATACCAATATCCATAACCCCTCTCATCATATTGAACATAAGGGATGATGGGGCTAATTCGATATATATCTAGATCTGTGGAAAGAGTAATTTCTCCACCCTCATTTATCTCTGCTTCGCCATCATATTTCTCTTCACACTCCTTTCCTACAAGGACAAATGCTGCGCATATATCTTTCTTGATAGTTCTTTTTCCGTTCGACTGTAGAATCTCCAAAGAGAGTGTGTATCCACCCAAAGCACGCTGATCTCGGCCAAGGAAATTCCATGCCACTACATTACCTCCTTGAATTTCGATATCTGCTTCAAAACGTCCTCGCTCACATGTATAATACAGATGCACTTCCTTGTCAATCAAAGAGAATGCTTTACTATCCCTGTCGTTAATCGTCCAGAGAATAGTCATGTCGTTTCCAATTCTATATCTTGCCATAGCTTATTATTTCAACTATGAGCAAAAATGAGAAACCAATTATGGTTGTGGACTTTATGTTTACAAATCGAGGAGTGAGGTTTTGGCATGCGCTTTGGATATGCCCTTGTGCAACCATTAAAAGTTAGTTAGTATGAATGAAATCTGTGGTTTATATCTCCCCCGCGAGATCGAATCAAAATCAGCTGCCCTTCTTCACGCTATGGGCCTTGCTTCCAGAAGGACTGAAAAGGGTGTGGTCATCGTGGACACCAAGAAGGCTCAGAAGCTTTACGACTTCATCTTGTCGAATCTATCGCTGCCAGAAGTCAAGGCCAACCCGGAAGAGCCAGTTCTTAAGAAATGCTCCGCGGTCCTCGACACAATCTGCGAGACGCTAGGAAGCGCAATCGAGGCAAGAGATGTGACAAAAGTGAACGCGCTTATGTAACAAAGAAAGGGAGAGCTCAATGCCCTCCCTTTCTTCTTATAGTTCCGAGATCTCTTTAATCATTCTCTTCTTGAGTTCATCCTGCTGCTTCATCAGTTCCTTCTTCTCTGCGGTTCCATCAGCTACCTTGATTTTATCCTGAATAGCTTTCAAAGGCTTCTTATACTTACCGTATATCTTCGCCCACTGATACTCATCGCTGCTTCTAAGCTCGGTCAAAGAATCCATATCTCTATCCTTAATGTACTGCTTCTCCAGAGTGAGAGCATGCTCTGCGTCTGCCTTGTAATAATCGAAGACATCGTTGACATGGACATTCTTGAATCTCTCGTCATTGATGGTGAGGAATCTATTCAAGAACGGAGTCTGTCTTATTGTCATCGGCTCCTCAGGATCAAGGGCTGCAGAGATGGTATTGATGAACTTATCTGCAGTTCTGATTGTTCCTCCGAATGCCGACTGAACGAGATGTTCAAGTTTCTCCGGCTGAAGGTTAATCAATCCCGCATCGTGCTTATCACCACCAGTGATGAAGTTCAATCCCTGAGCAATCTTCACATAAGTCCATCCGGTTCCCTGATAAGCATTGCTCCACTTCGCAGTTCTTTCCTTCTCCTGCTCTGAGAGCCACTTCTGCTCGTTGTAGATAGGTGCTCCCTTGTAGTCCTCGTTAAGAGCCAGCTCGATGAATGGGATTGCTACAGATGGCATGAATGCCTTCCATCCCTCAGAAGGGTTGACCGGAAGGATTTCGGTGCCAATCTTCAAAGCTTCACCAAGAACATTCTGATGAGGATTTCTTCCCATGACAGTCTCTACCGCGAGATCACCGAGAGCATAGAACGCTCTTGCCTCCTGAGGAAGTGCCCACTTGAAGTAAGCTCCGTTTCCTCCAATCATAAGGGAGTTTCTTCTCTCATACTGAGGAATATCCAGATAGTCATCGTCATCATCCAGCATAGCGTGAAGAACTGCATTCATCATTCCCACTGCCGCATAGCCAAGTGCCCATCCGGTGAATCTCTTAGGGTTCTTCTTCATGAGCTTGTATGTAGCATTGAGACCCTGTATAGCTGCATTGAAGAACATGATGAATCTTCTTCCAAGTGGAGCGATAGACGAAAGACCTACCACCATCCACTGCTGAGGCTTGGTAAGCGGCTGACCATTCTTTCCGGTAAGGTACTTAGCCTCTTCGAGAGTGATCATCTTGCCTGAGCCCTTGCGGTTGAAGTTTACTGTTATCTCCTTCGCATCATTGATAGCCTCGTTGATAGACTTTCCGGTTTCCCTTGCAGTAAGGAATGCAGCGAAACGAGACACCTGCTCAAGGCTTTCTCCGAATCTATGAGCTGCATGGAAAGCTGACTTCATACCTCTCATCACCTTTCCGCTCTTAAGGCTTTCAGGATCTGTTGAAGAAAGATAGTTCTCAATCTCATGCTCCCATGTCTCGCTATCCTTAATCTGAGTATATCCGGTAACACCGCCATACTTCACGAAGTCCTTGTACTGCTGCTCAAGATATGAGTCTCCGATGGTTCCCTTCTCGTTCTTTGCTACAAGAGAAATCACCTTGAACGCCTTCAGATAGTTCTTCTTGAACTTTCTTCTGTATGCAGGATCTTCCTTGATGTTGACAGCCATCATGGTGAATGCCATGTCTCGCATCATGTTGGTAATCCAGAACTCAGGGTTGTATGACGTATTCACTGAAGACATCCATCTGAGAACAGGTCCGAAGAGTGCGCTGTAGTCCTGAGCGGTTCCCTCGATATTGAGGTCTCCATTAATTGCCTGAGCAGCACGTGGATTGCCGTTGATGATGATAGTGTAATCCTTACCACCGACCTTGACATTGACGATATGCTCCGGCTTATTGGCATCAGAAATATTCACCACTGCGTTGCCGAGATTCAACCTCTGACCAGCTTCGTATGCCTGTCCCTTCTTCTGAAGTTCCTTCATATTGGCCTGCCATATCTCATACTGCGCCTTTCCTTCTGCAGAAGAGAGGTCCTCGGAGAATGGAGGATAAGCTGGCTTGAAGATCTTCTTACCCCTTTCATCAACCTCGCCCGAGTCTACAAACCAAGTCTTCGAGATGGTTGCGATGCCATTCTCAGGACGATTGCTCACGAAGTAGAAAAGAGCAAGCTTTGCCTCGTTCTTCACATTGGAAGCGATCGCAGAACCTGCCATAGCTGCAATCCATCCGAATGGTGACTCAGCCTCAGTCTTACGACCTTCCGCTCCGAGAATAGGCTTGGTATACCCGGTAGAGTTTGGCTTGCGATAGTAGGTATACATATCCTCGGCAGTATTGTCCTTGAATCCCCTGAGAGGTACGTAGTATTCAAACATATCCCTAAGATTCAGATACTGATCCTTGGAAATCATGTTTGCCTCATACTGCTGGCGAAGGGTCTCCTTGGTAGCAGCATTGATTCTCTTCCAGAGTTCCTTTGTATCTGTCTTTCCCTCGAAGCTCTTTACCTCTGCCTCAGCCGCTGCCTCGATATCTTTGAGAGACGAATATCTATCCTTCTTAGCTTCCATCAGAGCCGCCTGATACTGCTCCTCAGTAAAGAAGTTCTTACGGTCCACGCCAAGCTGGTCATAGAACATTGACGAGATACCGGAGTAATCATTCTCACGCATCTCCTTGAACACAGAGTCTGTTCCATTCTCAATCTTCTCGAAGATCTTATCAAGCTCGTCCTGCGCCTCTTGTTCCGACAGAGAAGCAACCTTCTGAGCTCTCTTGAGATATTCTTCAGCTTCCTCTACCGCCTTGCGAGCAGCAGCGAGCTTCTTCTTGTGCTCTCTCTTCTCTTCATCGGTCATAGTGGACATATCTACTGCCTGAAGGGTTGCGAGCTCTGCCTTCGCGTCACCCTCCTTGAGTTGAGCATTGGTCAAGTATGTCCTCTTCTGAGCTGCGGTCATTCCGGTAATCTTCGAGATGATGTCATCGTAGATCTCCTGATAGTGAGCACGAGCATCTCTCTGAGCAAGTTTCTTGTTTCTCTCGAGACCATGCTTCAGGATCACATAGCGAACAACGTCCTCATACTTCATCTTAGTCTCGTCCATGATCCTACGAATCTCATCGAACATAGGATTAAGGAACTTCTGAGTATATGACTCCATAGCAGCAAGTCCCTTTGAAGACTGCTGATTGAGAGCCAAGAGGATATTCTCAAATCCCTGAGCCACCTTTCCGGTTCTCTTCTCGATAGCCTTGACAAGTTCCTCTACTGAGGCCTGCATATCCACGAATGACTCCTTGAGTCTTGTCCACACATTCACGGCACCTCTATTGTAGAGGCTTGCCTCAGCGTTTGATGAAGCATCACCCACTGTGCGGAATCTCACGCCATCCTTTGCCTGCTCCTGCTTAGCAAGAGTCTCAGCATCGAAGCCGAGGTTTCTCTGAACGAGTGCTCGGCTTGCCTGCGAGATAAGATCAGTTCCCTTGTTAAGGTTATTATAGAGAAGCCATAGACCTTCCTCTGCTGAGAACGGACGAGTCATCTCTCCGGCCATCTTGGTCATCTCTTCTGCTACTACTGCAGCCATCTGCTTGTCCTCCTCATTCCAGTTCTCCTTGCTTGCAAGGCTTGTAGGGATTTGGAGAATTGCATCCTTCAGTCCGAGGACATTGCCATTGAGACCTTCCGTAATTTTCTTACGGCTCTCCTCAGGAAGGGCAGCGAAGATGTTTGCCGCCACCTCTGCAGTTTGAGCTGGAGTCAGTTGGAGACCATTTGTCACTACCTCATCGGTAGGAGTTCCGATAGTGCGGAAGCGAGCGTCATCTGATTCTTTGATTACAACTGCCGTTCCCTCGCCTGAAATGCCGGAGTTCTTCTTTGTAGCCTTCTCAACTCTCCATCCCTCTCCGAGTTCGGACTTAATCCACTCAGCGAGTTCTTCGGATGTGAATCCCTTTTGATATGCAGCGATTCTGTCACCTCTCTTGACAAGGATCTCAGAAGGAGAATCAAGAGTGATTCGTGTCTTGCCCTCTACTCCCTGCTGTGCGATATTGCTTGCCGGGCGAGTATTGATGATCATCTTTCCACCTTCCTTCACTGCATCTGCCATCTGATGAAGAACGTCAGCTCTCCAATCATCCGGGATGACGTTAAGGACTGCATTGCTGATAACAACATCATACTTGCCATCAATGTCTGCATATGATGAGAATGTAGGAGCCTCACGGTTCTCGCTTGGGAATGGCTCCACATCATCAACTTGGAATCCCATCTCACGAAGTGCCTGTGTGCCGAGTCCGAGTCCGGATGAAGCATCAAGGATAGAAGCACCCTTCATTCCCGCATCCTCGAGGTAACGGCCAATCTTCTCATATGTAGACTTGGTGTTTGCTACCTGAGTGCTATGTCTTCCATCTTCGTTCTGCTGGTTTCTCCAAGCATCACCGAACTCCTCATCAAGTTCAAGTGAAGTCCTGAAGCGGATGTCAGAGCTTGATGATGGATTCTCATTGCTTGTCAACTTGATCTGACTTCCATCCTTCGGCACGACCACATCGCCAAGCTGCTGAGTTCTTCCGACTCTCCAATTACGGATGATGACACCATCATACTGCTCATCTGCGAGTGCTTCCTCTACTGACTTATAGATGTCTCCGCTCTCAAACTCACTTCCTCTGCCGTTAGCATCAATCTCATAAGGTCTCTCGATGTTTGCATAGACCTCATAAGTCCTGTTACTAAGATCATTATGCTTTACTCCTTCTCCGTCTCTAGGTACGCGAGTAGGAACAATCATATTCAAGATTCCACCCTCAGTTTCTTCGTTTGCGTTCTGAAGAGCAGATACAAGCGCATCCTTTCTCTCTTCTGCACTCATATCATCAAGAATGTCGAAAGTAACATTGGAATCGTATTCCAACATCGCACGCATGAGATCTTCCTCAGTGTATGCCTCAGGATTAGCGATAAGGTCTCCAATAGCAGTATCTACGAATCTCTCTCGCTCGTACTCCCTATAAGCATTCCAAACCTCGGCAAACTCTTTGCGCCTAGCAGTAAGGGCATCATATGCCTCGTCTTCTGCTCCCATTCGAGCATCTTCATACTCTCTCTCAGACATTACTTCATCTGCATAAGGGAATCTTTCAAGGAATTCTGCACGATCTTCCTCAGAGTCGAATGTCATATAGCCAAGACGATAGTCTCCGGCAATAAGAGTCTCCGGCTCAAAAGTCTCGTTAGGGTCAAACAATCTACCCTTTCTATCTCCTGAGTAAGAGATAGCATCTTCCTTGCTTGTGGTAAACCATCCGCTCTTGAACTCGGTAAATCCGGCTCTTGGTGTGCCGTGATAAAGCACAAGAAGATTACCATCCTTGTCAACGGCTTTAGAGTTGGCAAAGAATTTCTCCTGTGCTAGAGTTAATGTGTTACCCTTAGAGTCCACTATGCGGAATGCGCCCGGGAAGTATTCGTTGATTATTCTTCTTTCTTCTGCTGTGAGGCTCTCACTTCCGCTTGTTTGCGAATTCTCTCCGTCACGAACTGAAGGAGTTGTTGCCCCTTCGGAGTTGCGAGAATTTCGTCTATTCTCTCTGCGGCTTGCTTCTGCTTGTCTGTCATAGCCTATTTCGTTTTCAATGTGTTTAACAATACTGCGATAATCTTCTGGGATGAGTTGCTCAAACTCTGCGGTTGCTCCCATAGATAACATAACGCTGACCATATTGGTAAGCATTTCTTGATGATACTCAGACTCATCAGCACTAGTCTCTATCGCTTCCTTTAGTTGTGAGAATCCCTTGTTGCTAGATGCGTTCTCCCACATCCATTGGCCCAGCTTATCCATGTGAGGATAGAAGTCAGCGATGAAGTGAATATCTTCATGGAAGATTGTATTCTCTACCTCAAAACTATCTACGTTGTCCTCATTGGCAAAGATAGAAATTATCTGAGTCTCCGGATCAAAGTGACCATCTTTCTTTTTCAGTTGTTCAAGAGTCAAGCCAAATCTTTCTGCGGTCTCTTCGTTTACCGGAACCACCTGAAGATCGCCAAGCTCGTTGAACTGAGACTTGTACTCATCCACAACAGACTGAGTAAAGTCCATAGCAGACTCGTTCTCACCACGCATTCGGAACATAACCTGTCCTTCCATGACTGAGGCTTTCATCTCCTCGGTCACCGGAACGGAGTGCATAGTGAGACCATTCTCAAGGTTAGGAAGATCGATGTCTTCCACCTTGACACCCCACTTCTTTCCATACTTGCTCATGAAAGCAGGGAGCATCTTGTCGTAGAAGCCCTTCATACCTTCATTGCCCACCTTAAGGTCAGTATCCTCAAGTACGTCATACTCTTCCATCTGCATCATCTTGATGGCCATCTCCTTTCCTACAAGGTCCGCAAGTGGTCTGCCCACTGCCTGAGAAAGATGATCCTCAGCACTTACAACGGTACCATTCTCGTCAACAGTAACAGTCAATGCTTCGTCACTATCACCCATGTAGAAACCGAAGTCTCTATTACCATCATACTCCTCCTGAGCTTCGATAGAAGAAACATAGCTTCCGATGTTATATCTCTCTGCCTGCTGGTCTCCTGTGGTCCAAGCAACCACATCATAGCCATTCTCCGCAGCATAGCGAAGCATGCGCTTCATTGCAAGTTCGTGCCAGTTCTTTTCGAATGGAGCGTCAGGAATGCCTTTGTCATAAGATTTGGACACTCTGGCGTGTTCATCACGCAATCTATCAAACTCCGCCTGATCCTCTTCGCTCCACTTAGAAGGGAATACATTTTCTCCGTAC
>JAEIGA010018541.1_pt1 | contig 10607 bp, 6 predicted proteins | sample 9270691 | NCBI WGS metagenome assembly JAEIGA01 (sample SAMN17057246, study PRJNA624740) | gut metagenome | biome: biome; isolation source: fecal sample | host: Bos grunniens | place: China: Xizang | collected 2019 | reverse complement strand
GAAAAAACGCAATGCCCATTTCATTGATCCTTCATTCACTTCACAAGCAATCGGCACTGGAAATCGCGTTAGAAATTGTAAAGATAATATGGCTCCATGTGCTATATTTTTAATCATCATCTTCTCCTTTTTCTTATTTCCACTGAATCGGAACCCCAGCAACCACTTGAATGGCTTTATCGCAATGAGAAACTGTACATTTATGAACAGCTTCTAAGCTATAGACATAATTTTGCACATCATTATCTTGTATCGGCAAATCCTCATTTAAATCATTTGATACGAATATGACGGTCATTTTTTTATCCTTCGCAATTTGAACGGCTTTTTCAATTCTGTCCAACATTGTGTCGTATGTCTTATTTTCTGAAAAAAGGACGTTGCTGCTCCAAACGGTTAAGCAATCGATTAATAGAACGGACTGCGACTTTAGCTTCTTCATTTGCTCATCAATATGGTAAGGTTCTTCGATTGTGGTCCACTCCTGATTTCTTGATGCTTGGTGACACTTAATTCTTTCAAGCATTTCCTCGTCATTATTACGCTTAGTCGTAGCGATATAATAAAGAGCTGAAGCCCTTTGATCATGATAAAATTGAAGTGCCATTTCTTCAGCTAATGAGCTTTTCCCCGAACGAACACCTCCGGAAATAAATAGGATCACCTTTTTCCTCTCCTAACATCTAACTTGTTAATTGCTAGTATAAAAAATAAAGCGTCAAACTTTTAATAGCTTGACACTCTATTTTTAAATCAATCTAAAAATGATGAAACAAAGTTCAATTTACAGTATATCTTTGTTTCAATTTAGCAGGAAAAGCTGCAAAAAGGACTTCTGCAACGAAAATATTGCACACAGATGCGATAGCTAACGGAACAAATAGTGCATATACCATGTCACCTAATAATGGATACAATGCTAGCAAGGACAAAGGACAGTTCAATAAAAAGGCTATAATACTAGAAAGTATAATGGCTGTTGTATGATTCAACATTTTATTTATCCATTTTCTCGTCATACTGTATGCACACATTGTAATAGCCATCATGATTGCTACAATAATATGTACAGGTAGCGAAAGCGGAAATCCTGCTATTAACGATGAAACCAGATGTCCCAAAAAACCTAATGCCACGCCATATATAGGTCCGAGCAATAGAGTACCAACAAATGCTGGAGCTGCATCAAAAGCAATTGAACCCATCAGTTTAATATTTGCCCCAATAAAGCACATAGCTACGAGCATAGCAACAATCGTTAATTTTTGAATTCTCATAGTCGCCCCTTTGTTTTCTTTCTATTCTAATATTATAAAATTTTTAAAATGATGATACAAGATTGTTTTTAAAATAGCTCCAGGTTTAATTATATTACAATTAGTACCGGACAGTTTACTCTCTTCGCCACCTTATGGCTTACACTACCTAATACCATTTCTTGCAATGCATTAAGTCCTCGACTGCCGATGACAACAAGATCAACACCTGTTTGATTAACATGCTCCACAATCGTCGGTCCAGGTTCTCCACGCATCAGCCTTACTTCATATGATATATAGTTGTCTTTTAATTTCTCTACAATCGGCAACAGCTTCTTCCTTCTTGACATTTCAAGACCTTCTATTCCCTGGGAGTGAATGACGTCTTTTTTGGATTGAAGGTAATCTACAACGAATACCACTTCAACCTTACAATCTGTGGCAGAAGAGGCAATTTTAATAGCCTCTTCTGTCGCTCTCAAGGAATGCTCTGAACCATCTGCAGCAAGTAAAATATGTTTATACATTTTCTCAGCTCCTTTTGATTAATGAACAGATATTTTCATGTCAGTCAATTGATCGACTAATTTTTTACTAGAAACATTTAAACCAGTAACTTTCACTTTATTTTGATTTTCAGTAAACTTCATAATAACCTTGTCAATCGCACCTACTGCTGAATCATCCCAAATTGTAGTTTGCGAGAAATCAATAATTATTAACTCTTCTTTTTTCGAATAATCAAATGCTGACAAAAAGCCTTCAACAGATGCAAAAAATAAAGGTCCGCTCACTGAATAAACAGTGCTATTGTTCTCGAAGTGATAATCTACTTTAATTTTCGAGACCTTTGCTACAAAGAAAAGTGAGCTTAAAATAACACCTGAGATCACACCGATTGCTAGGTTATGAGTTACGACTACAATAGTAACTGTCACGAGCATAACGAATGATTCGCTAATTGGTGCTTTTCGCATATATGAAAATGTTGACCAATCAAACGAGCTAATTGCCACCATCACCATAATGCCAGCTAAAACAGCCATTGGTATTTGTACAACCCAATCGCCTAGTACAATAATCAGGAACATTAGAAACGCACCGGCAACAAAAGTCGATAATCTCCCTCGACCACCGGACTTAACGTTAATTATTGATTGACCAATCATCGCACAGCCTGCCATTCCACCAAAAAATCCGGTTACGATATTAGCTAAGCCCTGCCCTTTTGCTTCCCTGTTTTTGTCTGATTGAGTCGCAGTCATATCATCCAAAATTGAAGCTGTCAGCAATGATTCTATTAAACCGACAATTGCAAGCGAAATAGAAAACGGCAAAATAATCATCAATGTCTCCAAGTTTAGGGGAACATCCGGAAGAAAAAATGATGGCAATGATTTCTCAATTGTTCCTAAATCACCAACTGTCCGTACATCAACATGCATTGTAATAGCCGCTATTGTTAAAACAATTGTTGCTATTAGCGGTGCTGGAATAGCTTTTATAAACCTAGGTAATACAACTAATAGAACAAGTGTAATAGCTGCAAAAACATAGGTCATATTTGTAACGTTCATAAAATGAGGCATTTGCGCCATAAAAACGAGAATCGCCAATGAATTAACAAAACCAATCATGACAGCTCTCGGAATAAAACGCATTAACTTCGCAATTTTACATACACCAAAAATAACTTGAATAATACCTGTTAAAATAGTTGCGGCCAACATATAGTTGACGCCATAATCTCTTACCAATGGAGCCAGTACCAATGCCATTGCACCAGTAGCTGCTGAAATCATAGCAGGGCGCCCACCAGCAATTGCAACAATGACAGCGATACAGAAGGATGCGTACAATCCGACCATCGGATTCACTCCTGCGATTATGGAAAATGCAATTGCTTCTGGAATAAGTGCCAATGCTACCACGATTCCTGATAAAATATCTGCTCTTACATTGGAAAGCCAATCTTTTTTAATTCTTTCTACCACTATTTATTATTCCTCTCCTCCAGTATGTTTTAACTAAAAAATGCACAATAAAAATAGTCTATCATTATTTTAATTCAAAATGAATAAAATTTCTTTCTTGCTATTAATCTAGAAAGAAAAAGCGAGAGCATTGCCCTCGCTTCGTTTTTTATTTCATATTTCACAGTATAAAGAATTATATTAATCGACAAAAATAAAGACGATTCTTCTTTAACTTGCTACATTTTCTTTATTAATTACCGCTCCCCATATATCCTCGGCCCACTCTGGATAATCAATAAAAGGATTTCGATTATGCTGCCATTCTGTAAAGATAACATTATTACGGTTTCTCTCAAAATCATCTACAGGATCTAATTCATTCCATTCTAATAATGTAGATAATTTTCCTAGTATCGGATTAGAACCTGTTCCTGTGTAGTCCACCAATTCTAAATCTAACTCTCCTCCTCCTTCATAACGTACTGCCATATAAAACATCATTCTTGCCACGTCACCTTTTACATGATTTGGAGGTTCCCAAGAATCAGAGTCCGTATAACAATCACAAAAGCTGTTTTTTGTGCCTCCATTGTCAAAATCCTTGTTTCCTCTTGAACTATTGGCTTGTACATCCTCTGGCTTTAAATGGTGTAGGTCCGTTCCCGGTCCTATATTTGTTCCAAAATTACCATGTGACTGCGGCCATACATGCTCTCTATTCCATTGTCCAACATTTCCTCCATTGCTAGATTTAGAGATAGATTTATTAGCATACAACAAGATGACATTATTCGAATTCGCAGGATCCTCATCCGTCTCCTTCAAGGCATCCCAAACTTGACTGTATGTTAATCGTGTATGCTCTTTAATAATGTTATGCAATGCTGCTTTCAATTCCAAGCCCGTTTTATTTTGCGCCGAATGATAATACGAATCTATTTCTGCATTACTACTAACTGTTAATAGGAAAGTTGCAGTAAGTTCTGTACTTCCATTAGAAGCTGTAATAGCAATTATAAAACTGCCTTCTTCTTCAACTGGAAGTGTAAGGATTTCATTCTTAATAGAACCAATTGTTGTCGTATAGTTCAAATTCCCACCATTCGAACTTTGAAAATATTCATTTAAATTTATTGTATGGGCAGTCCCTTTTTGGACATTTACATTTGGAAGTTGCTTTTTGAGAACGATACTTTCGCTACTCTCCGGTACTAAAGGAGAAGCGATTGCTTTCCCCTTCGAATTAAAAAATTTAATATTCGAAGCATCAACTCCATTAGCTACTGACCATTTCTGAACATTTTCGGCTCCATGGATTTCTTTAATGTCTGCATTTTCAATGACAACCTCTTTTACCGCTTCACCAGTGAAGTCAATGATTGTTTCGGTAGATACGGAGCTAATTACTATCTTTGTATTTTTCAGACCTTCACCTTTAAGAGTAGCCGTATGCTTCAAGTAAATCGCATCCGAAATGACAGAGGTTTGATCTAAATTCACAAGTGAATCAGGTGTATGAACTAATAATTTGTTCGTTTTGAAACCAACAAGGTTAAAGGTTTTAGCATATATCTTAGCTGGTGCTTTTTTAAGCATTGTTTGTATCAATACCGGGTCGTGATCACTTGCTCGTCCATGCTGCTCCATTAATGAAGAATTCAAATGCGGTATATCTATTACCGTTGATTCAGCCAAATTATTGGATACTAAAATATGATCGAGTACTTGTGAGTTACCTTGATATGAGTAGGTATAACGTTTTTCAAATGGAACGTGTTCAATCATATTCGTTAATTCATTGCCTTTTAATACTTGCAAAGGATTAGAAAACTCAAAATCATTGAAATCACCTACTACGACAATGTTCGCATCAGTATTTTGATTTTGTATCTCTTTTATAAACCCTTTTACGACAGCCGCGATTTTATTTCGCTGCACTTCACTTGATAGTACCGGCGGTTGATTACTACCGAATAAAGGCTGATCACCACCTTTTGAATTAAAGTGGTTGGCTATGACAATGACATTTTCTCCTTGGAATTCGAACTGTGCAACGAGAGGTTTCCTGCTTTCATTAAATGCCTCATTTGTTGGATCGATTACTCCCGGATTGACGGACAATTGACCATTGGAGTACGTAACCGCCTCAGTAGCTGTTCCTTTTGTACCTTCCGCTAATGTTACACGGTCTGGATTATATAAAAATCCTGGTCGAATATTTCCTCCTGGCTGCCCACCATCCTGATTATTAATTGGCGCAACGTCCGTATATGCATATGTCGGTCCGCCCAATTCTATAATTTTTTCAATCAATACTTTTGCTGTTTGATCAGCACTCGTTACTCCATCGTTTGTCGGACCATTATCATCTTGAACTTCCGTTAACCCGATAATATCAGGTGATTTTAAATTGGTAATGATAGATTGAGCTATTTTCTCAACCTTCGAAGCAGCTGTAGTTGCAGCAAAATTTTCAATGTTATAAGTGGCAATCGTTAATTTACCATCCACTTTTTCAATACCTGTAACCTCTTGTTCAGTCGGGCCAGTTTGAATGGACGGTAAAGTACTTGTCAATAACACCTTATAGTTGCTGTTGGAGTAGCTCATAACACCTTTAATAGATTCATTGAAGTAATCCCCAGCTTTAGCGACGAGGTTTGAGTTATTCGTGACAATATGCAATCTTTCTGGATTGCCATCTTCTGCTGTTAATTTCACACCACCTGCATTCGTATTCGTTTCATTTTGCTTGGCTACGACTACTAATTCACCTGAATAAACAGGGGCAACAATTTTAGGGTCTTCGATTTCAATCAACATTCCTTCAATGCTTTCATAAAAATCAATGCCATCAACATCAGGATTAAACACCTCTAAGCTGTCACTGTCGATTGTTTCAGTTGGAGAAATGCGATCCTGTCCAATGACAATTGGTGCCGGAAGCTCATTATTGCTCGAGACTAACGCGATAGCTGATGCCGCTATTTCAGTAATCGGCAAATCTGTTCCTTGACTGCTTCCACGGTAATATTCCTTTACTTCTCCTGTTACTCTAACAATCTCCCCGACTTTTCTCCCATGACCAGATTTATACACTAGAATACCTTCTGAAGTCTTATCATCATTATCCGGCTGTAAATCCTGCATATAAAATTCACTGTTACTAACCACATGAGTGACAATTCCTTCAATATCACTAACATTTTGACCAGCATAAGGAGAAAAATGCGTTGCTCCTTGAATGTTGTGAATTCTTAAATCCCCTTCTTGAATCATATAATTCAGTGTTGCAACATCACTGTTTTCCATACCAGCTTTAATTGCTATCGCTTTAATGATCATATCTTCTTCAATCACTATTGCTTCAGTAAAAATTTCGCTTTCCGCAGTTGGCGTTTCACCATTTACGGTGAAATAAATCGTTGCCCCCTCTGTTGCAGTAGCTAAAGTTACTTCTGTTCCAGAATTAACGAAACCTTCAGGAGGATTTGCAATCACCGGCAGTACCTTATTCGTATTCTCAATAACATCTCCTGCTCCTCTAGGCAATAATTGATAAACATTATTGTAGGCACCTAAAGCTCCCGTGACCGAGTCATATGTTTTACCCACCGTCAGAAGGTTAGGATTTGTTGTACGGATAATAAAGCGTATTCCTTCACTATCTTCAGCTGTATAGTTTGCACTGCTGACTGATACAATCGTTACCCCTTCAAGTGATAAAAGCATTCCTTCCTTATTTTCTTGCAACTCACTTGCTTTAACAACTAGCGGTGCCGGAATGGTTGTTTTCTCCAACACTTTAACATCATCTTTTGTCAGGGCAATCTCTAATAGTGATGCATATTCAACTAAATTCCCTCGTGCTTCAACCTTATCACCAGTTTCAAGTCCAAGATTAGGGCCATATAAGACAATACCAGCAGTATCGTCTTGAATGTAGACTGTATCATTGGAACCACTGAAAACAGCAGTGACGATTCCGATTGTTGCTACTTCTGTATCGATAGCTGTATTTCTAACTTCTTCAATTGTTTGAAGTGGTGGATTTCCCGGTTCTGGCTCTGGGTCAACTGGTGCTTCACTCACAAAGCTCATCGCAGTTGGCGTTCTTAAACCCGGCACTGTGAAATAGGCCGAAAGTGTACCTGTTATTTGAACCTTTTTACCGATATTGGATGGGTTGGATTGCAAGCCAAATGTTGCTCGCCAGTTACCTGTATTTGTAATTTGAACCGGCATAATTTTTGCCGGGTCCGTTTCTGTTGGTGAATCGGCTATCGCTATGTTTGTATCTCCGTTAAATCTAGCAGGGTCTCTTGTATAGTTGTTTGTCCCTAAAGTATAGGCAACAATATAGCCTTCTACTGTCCCTGTACCGGAATTATTAGCAATTGCCTCTGCTACCGTCAAAATAGTTTCTGCTTTTGCAAAGTAAGCATTGAAATTGGGTGAAAGCATACTTAATAGCACAACTAAAACTAGTAATACTTTTCCCGTACGTTTTATACTTTTTTTCATTTCACACTCTCCATCCCGTTAATCAATCTAGCATTCTGTTGTATCTAGTCAAAATATCAAGAGTGTATTTCATGATGTAGAGCTACTGTTTAAAAAATGGTTTCCCCTATTACTTCGATGCCCGTAAAGTTGAAGATTGTTCCGTTTACCTCGGAAAGGTCTAAATTTCCTTCAACCTTAATATTCGAAAAGGAAAATGAATCTGTTACTGTTCCACTTAACTTTAAATTCCCTTTAACAACAGCATTTCCTAATATCAATGCATCCGAAATATCTACAGTTATATTTCCATTATGAACTTTCGGAGAGGTTTCCGTTCCATTAAATTCAGTTGTCGGAACTGTTTTAGAAGCGATATCCTTAATGCGATCCTCTAGCTGAGGATTGATGTTTTTCAGCTTATTGACATAATCACGAAGATTTTCCCAATCTGCCAATCCTAAATCTGTTACACGTCCTTCATTATAAGCATTTTGAAACACTGTAAAGCCATCTCCGCCTTTAGCTGTGAAGGCATTTGTAGCGACAATATATTTAGCTGACAGCTGAATATTTGAATAAGAACCGTCTGTATTTTTAACTTCCATTGTTTGCACACGATTTCCCGCTGCCTTCGTACTGTCATATGTGAATTTCATTCCAGATACATGAAGGAATCCGCCGTTTTCTGCCGTTGCCAATCTTACGCTATGCTCAAGTGCTTCTTTAATCTCAGCTCCTGTTAATTCCATAGTAGCCAGCGTATTTCCAAATGGAAGAACAGTTAGAATTTCTCCGAGTGTAATTGGACCTTCATTAATATCGGCACGTATTCCTCCGCCATTTTGGAAAGCAATAATGGTATTGGCATTAAACTCTTTCGCCTTATCAAGCATGCCGTCAGTAATTAAGTTTCCAAGCTCCGTTTCGTTTTTCCGTACACTTGGCTTTGCTGGATCGCCACCGTCTCTAGGTGAAGTTAATGCTTTTTGTGCAACTGCTTCAGTCGGTGAATTTTTGATTTCCTCAACTTTATCTTTATAAGGCTTTAATAATGCATTTGCTTGTGGATCAGCCGTTTTATCAGCAATTTTAATCAGTTCTCCTGCATGACCGATAATCTTACCTTTTTTATCAAATTCAACATCCACCGTTCCAAGATATTCATTATATTGGTAGGCTTGTACAATTACAGTAGGATCCTTTTCTTTACCGTTTTCATCAGCATTCACAAACACCGGCTCATTGAGCTGAGTATGGCTATGTCCTCCCACAATCACATCAATGCCATCAACCTCTTTTGCTAAGGTCAAATCGTTGTCATATGCCGGGTTGTCATCATAGCCAATATGAGTAATTGCAACGATTTTGTTAACGCCCATCTTTTCAAAAGCCTTCACTGTTTCCTTCGCTTCATCGATATAATTAGAGAAGGTTACATTAATAGGACTTGAAATATCCTTTGTCTCTTCTGTCGTTAAGCCAAAGAAACCAACTTTTTCACCATTAATGGTTTTAATAACACCATTATAAATTTTTCCTGATTTAGCATTTCGAGTGATTTGATTGGAAAATAAGCGTTTCAAATGGGAATCCTTGCTGTAGTTCACATTCGAGCTGACAAATGAAAATTTACTTTTCTTCACGAATTCCGCTAACGCCTTATGACCATCAGCACTTGAACCTAAGTCAAACTCATGATTTCCCATTGTCATTAAGTCATATTTCATTAAGTTCATTAACTGTAAATCTGCTTGTCCCTTGAATTCATTAAAATAAAGCGTACCTGAGAAAACATCTCCTGCATCAAGTAATAACGCATTAGGCTTTTTCGCACGCACTTCTTTAACTGCAGTTACACGTTTTGCAACATTGTCTAAATGTGCATGCGTATCATTTGTATGCATTAAAGAAAGCGTAAACGTTTTATTATCAGGAACTCCTTGAAATAAGACAGAGGCAGATCCTGTAAGCTTGCCGACTAATTCCTTGTTTTCTTTCGGAGCTTTCGTAATTCTCGCTATTATTATCGCTCTTACATCCTTCTTACTAGAGCTTGAACGCAATGTTACTTTTGCTTCGCCATCTTGCATAGTAATTATTTTAGGGCTGAGAGTGCCATATGTAGTATTAAATTGGAGTCGTAGACCGTTGGCGTTTTTATCGATTTCACCAGTTGTTTTATTTATTAATTGCACATTTAATTCCGTTTCATCTTTACCATTAGCAAGAAGAATGCTCGCGTTTGCTTTAATTGAGAGCGTCCACAAATCGGATATTGCAGCCGATTTAAAATGAAAAGATAGCCCTTTTTGTTCCTTGCCATTTATTTTTAATCCGCTTGCCTGTAAGGTATACCTTTTATCATAGTCTAATCCAGATGCTTCAATTATCACTGTCTTTTTATCAGTTGACAGCTTTACTGATGTAATTTTAGCTCCTTTAATTGAAAAATTGTTTGTTTTTACTCCATCGACTTCACCGGAGAGCTTGACTTCCAATTTAGAATTTGAAAGAGGCTTTACACTCAATATGGAGAGCTTATCAGATAGTTTTGACTTGTGAACCTTACTGTCAAAATTAGTAGCTGTTGCAGCCGATCCGAATACCGATGCAACTAATGTAGTTGTTACAGCAGTTGCTAAAAACTGCTTATGAAATTTGCGTTTTGTTGTCATTCTTCACTTTCCTCCTCCAATTTGATAATGCGTGATCATTTCAATGACTTTACATAGTTGGCAACACCTCCTTAATCCTGTAGAGATAGGGCTTTATCCCTCTTCTCAATCTTTGTCTTTTTAATGAAAGTGTTACATAGCGGCTTATAATGTATATATAGTGCTATTACTAATGTTATATATAGTTTGTG
>JAEIGA010018540.1_pt1 | contig 10607 bp, 9 predicted proteins | sample 9270691 | NCBI WGS metagenome assembly JAEIGA01 (sample SAMN17057246, study PRJNA624740) | gut metagenome | biome: biome; isolation source: fecal sample | host: Bos grunniens | place: China: Xizang | collected 2019 | reverse complement strand
ATGTCACGACGTATTGCGCCACCGTATCGGTCTAACATACGAGGCTGAGGCCGAGAATGTCACTACCGAACAGCTTATTACCGAGATTCTCAACAATGTTATAGTGCCATAATGCAGAGTCACGACGAGGATATACTCAAGCGTGTTCGCCGAATAGAGATTAAGACCCGTGGTCTCTCGGACGAGATCTTCGCAGGTAAGTATCATACCGCCTTTCGAGGTCGCGGTATGTCGTTTGCCGAGGTGAGAGAGTATCGTGCGGGCGATGATGTGCGTGATATTGATTGGAATGTTACTGCGCGCTCCCACCGTGCCCATGTCAAGGTCTATGAAGAGGAGCGTGAGTTGACGATGATGCTGCTTATTGATGTGTCACCTTCGCGTATGTTCGGCTCAGAGAGTATAACCAAGAAGAATCTTATTACCGAAGTTGCCGCCACATTGGCATTCTCGGCATCGAAGAATAACGATAAGGTGGGTTGTATCCTCTTTTCGGACCATATCGAGAAGTTTATTCCGCCGAAGAAGGGTCGTAGTCATATCCTAATGATTATCCGCGAGTTGGTGAGCTTCCAGCCCACGGGTCGTGGTACGAATATCTCGGAGGCGTTGCGCTACTTGGTGGGTGTGAATAAGAAACGCACCACCACCTTCCTATTGTCCGATTTTATCAACTCGGGGGACGATATGCCAAAGTTTGAGGATGCCCTAAAAATTGCATCATCGAAGCACGACCTTATGGCGATAAATATCTTTGATAAGCGCGATAAGGAGTTGCCTAACGTGGGTGTTATCGAGATGGAGGATGCCGAGACGGGTCAAAGAGAGTGGGTCGATACATCATCGCGCCGTGTGCGAGAGTATTGGCAGCGTAGCTTCGAGGAACGCAATTCGGCAATGCTCAAAACATTGAGCCACAATAGAGTAGATGTCGCGGAGGTAGCTACCGATGGCGACTATGTGGTGGAACTTATAAAGATGTTCAAGAGACGATGAAGTGTTCATCAAATAGATTTACCATGTTGCTAACAGTATTGGCGATGCTCCTCTCGGGTGTTGCTATGGCAGAGGTGCCCACAATCAGTGCGCGCTTCTCGCAGGATAGCATTGAGGTGGGTGATATTGTAGAGTATATCATTGATATTGAGAAGGATTGCGCTACGCAGATAGGTCTTCCCGATTTCGATGGTAACCTCACGCCTAAGGAGCGACAGGAGCAGGCAAAGGCGAAGCTCAAGATGTCGACCTACGAGGAGTATGACGAGGATATTTTTGAGCTTGTTGAGGATTTTCCGCTCGACACGCTTAAAAATGAGGGGCGCAGAGTCACTCTTCGTAAGCGCTACTTGTTGGCAGTGATGGAGACGGGAAGTATTCCTATTCGCCCTACAATTCTCTATTTCGATAAGAATCGAGAGCAGCCCGACACTCTGCTTGCGGATGATACGTTGGTGCTCAGCGTCGCCCGCTATATGGAGCTTGATACCACGCTATTTTTGAAGGCTGACCCTACCCAGCAGCAGGGTTTTGGTGTCGACACCGAGCGTGCAAATGCAATGCTTAGAGATGAGGGTATCTACACACAGAAGCATTTGCCATTTATCTTTGCCGAGATTCGCGACTACGCCATCTATGGCTTGATAGCCTTGATTATCTTGTCGTTAGTGGTGTGGTATATCGTCTGGTATATGCGTAATAAGTGGCAGGGCAGGGGTCGTGATGTGAAGCCAGCACCGAAGCTCCCGCCACACGTTATTGCTATCAAGGCGTTAGACGAGCTTCGCAATAGAAAGCTATGGCAGAATGGCAAGCATAAGCTCTACTACTCGACCCTAACCGAGATTTTGCGTCTCTATATCGAGGGTCGCTGGGCTGTGGGTGCGTTGGAGATGACGTCGCACGAGATTATCAAGGCTCTCTACGATGTTGATATAAATAGCGAGAGCAGAAATAATCTTGCGACGATACTCATTACGGCAGATATGGTGAAGTTCGCTAAGGCGTTGCCTGATGCTGAGGAGAACGAGCAACTCTTTACCTATGCCTACTACTTTGTGGAGAATACCAAGAGTGTGGATCTGGAGCATAACGAGGAGAAGCGAGATATAACCTTTGAAACAAAGATTGAGGAGTAATGAGAGGAACAAATATTATACGAACTATATCGGCTTTGGTGGCGTTGTTGCTTGTGTGTGCTATGCCTGTATCGGCGCAGTATCATAAGGAGCGCAAGCTTGTTCGTGAGGGTAATTCAAGCTTTGAGAAGAAGAATTACAACACCTCATACAACCGCTATAACGAGGCTTTGGAGCACGATGCAACCAACTATGAGGCGCTATATAACCGTGCAAATGCCTATCATCACCTACGCCAGAGCAATCCTCAGGATTCGACCCTCACGGCAGAGGTCACGTTTCGTAACTACGAGGCAATAGCGGCAGATACGCTACTCTCGAAGACTCAGCGTGCCGAGGTATTGCGAAATTTGGGCGAGAGTCTCTTTCGGGAGCAGAAGTACGAGGCGGCGCTGAATGCCTTTCGTGAGTCTTTGTTGCTGAATCCTGCCGACAAGGAGACTAAGTATGACTACGTGCTTACTAAGCGTATTGTAGACCAGAAGCGTCAGCAGCCTCAGCAGAACGAGAATCAGGAGAATAACCAAAATAACAACGACCAGAATCAGGATAACCAGCAGAATCAGGATAACCAGAATAACGAGCAGAACAACGAGGGCGAGAACAATGAGCAGCCTGAGGGTGAGCAGCCCGAGGAGCAGCAACAAAATGGTGACGAGCCTGAGCAGAATGAAGAGGAGGGTGGCGCTGAGCCTAAGGAGTTGAATGCCGACCAGGAGCGTATGTTGAATGCTATTCAGGCGGAGGAAGACAAAACCCAAGAGAAGCTCAAAGAGGGCGAGAAGGCGTTGATTATACCTGGTAAAAAGAATTGGTAATATGCAGTTTCATAATCCCGAAATACTCTATCTATTAGCGGTAATTCCCGTTATCGTAGCCTACTACATCTTTGTTAGTCGCCGCCGTGCCACTATGCGTGTGTCGACACTACAAAGGGGTCGTATGCCACGCACGGTGCGCTACTATCTAAGACATCTGCCTATGGTGCTACGCCTGTTGGCTATCGCAGCAGGTATCGTAGCCCTTGCCCGCCCTGTTGAGGAGCACTCCTCTACGGAGACCTCGACAGAGGGTATCGACATTGTCCTTGCGATGGATATATCAGGCTCTATGCTTGCTCGTGACTTCGAGCCAGACCGTATCACGGCGGCAAAGCAGCTCGCATCGGAGTTTGCCTCGGAGCGTGTTGGTGACCGTATCTCGGTTGTGGCTTTTGCGGGTGAGGCATTTACGCAGTGCCCTCTAACAACAGATAAGGCGAGTGTTGGCACTATGCTCTCGCGCCTACGCAGCGGTGTCGTGGATGATGGTACAGCGATAGGTAACGGTCTTGCGACGGCGATTAACCGTCTTCGCGAGAGTGGTTCAAAATCTAAGGTTGTAGTGTTGCTCACGGATGGTGTGAACAACCGCGGACAGATTTCGCCTATTATGGCGGCAGAGATTGCTCGCGATATGGGTGTTAAGGTCTACACTATCGGCGTGGGTACTAAGGGTCAAGCCCCTATGCCTGCGGTCGATATGTTTGGTAATAAGACCTATGTTATGGCAGATGTGGAGATTGACGAGCAGTTGCTCCGCAATATCGCCAAGACTACGGGTGGCGAGTACTTCCGTGCGGTGGATAATAGAGCGCTTGGCGAGATCTATGCCCGCATCAACGAGATGGAGAAGAGCGAGGTGCAAATCACACACTACACATCCTACGAGGAGCTATACTTCGGTTGGTTGCTGTTGATGTTGTTGTGCTTGGCTTTGGAGTTTGTGGTCGAGCGCATGGTACTTAATCGTATCCCTTAAAAGGTTGCTATTATGAGTGATGTAAATATCTTTATCTTTGCTAACCCTGAGTGGTTATGGTTGCTTTTGGTGGTTGTGGCTATTCCGATTATATATCTTCTTCTAAGACTATACCGCAAGCGTATGTTAAAGAGGTTTGGTAATGTGGCTGTGCTCAACAGCCTTATGCCCGACTACTCTGGTGCGAGAGGTTGGATTAAGATTACGCTTTTTAGCTTAGCGATAGGCTTTATGGCGTTGGCATTGGCACGCCCGCAGACAGGCTCGAAACTTCGTAGCACGGAGGTTGAGGGTCGTGAGGTGGTGCTTGTTGTCGATGTCTCGAATTCGATGCTTGCCGAGGATGTCACACCAAGCCGTATGGCGCGTACACGCTACGCTATTTCGCGCCTTGTGGAGCGAATGAAGGAGGATAGGCTCGGCATTGTGGCCTTTGCCGATGAGGCTGAGGTGTTACTACCTATCACGGGTGATTATAAGATGGCAGAGTCTATGGTTAAGCGCCTTGAGCCATCGCTTATTGCCCATCAAGGTACGGATATAGGCGAGGCGTTGGAGGTGGCGATGTTGTCCTTTACCGAGAGCACGAAGGAGTCGCATAGCCGTGTAGTGATACTTATCACGGATGGTGAGGAGCACAACCAGAGTACCGATGCGGCGATAGAGAGAGCCGTGGCGCAGGGTGTTATGGTGTGTGCCATAGGTATTGGTACGCCAGAGGGTACGCCATTGAAGATTAATGGCGAGCTTATCGAGGATGAAGATGGCAAAATGGTAGTAACGAAGCTTGGTGAGCCATTGTTGCAGCATATTGCCGAGGCTACGGGTGGTATATATGTTCGCTCGCGCAACGAGAGTTTCGGTCTTGACGAGATTATCGAGCGCCTCGACCAGATTGAGGCTACACAGCTTACGCAGATAACCTTCGAGGAGTATGACGAGCAGTATCAGTGGTTCTTGGGCGCTGCGTTGTTGTTGCTCCTTGCCGAGTTCTTCGTTATGGAGCGCCGCAACCCATTGTTGAAGGGAGTACGCTTGTTCGAAAGAGATAGTAATAACAAAAAATAGTTAACCTAAAATTAAAATTATGACAATCAGAGATTTACAGCCAAAACTCATTTGGGAGCAGTTTGATGACATCTGTCAGGTGCCACGCCCATCAAAGAAAGAGGGTAAAATAATCGCTTGGCTTATAGAGTTTGCCAAGAAGCACAATATCGAGTATCAGACCGACGAGACAGGTAACGTGGTTATGCGCAAGCCTGCAACTAAGGGCTTCGAGAATCGCCCAGCGGTTATCCTTCAGTCGCATATGGATATGGTATGCGAGAAGAACTCAAACAAGGAGTTCGACTTCGAGAACGACCCTATCGAGACTTGGATTGATGGCGAGTGGGTTAAGGCTAAGGATACAACTTTGGGTGCTGACTGTGGTATCGGTATGGCAGCAGCTCTTGCAGTATTGCTCGATGAGAGCCTTGAGCATCCAGCTATCGAGGCGCTATTTACCGTAGACGAGGAGACGGGTCTTACAGGTGCTTTCGGTCTTGGCGAGGGTATGCTTACAGGTAAGTATCTTGTAAACCTTGACTCGGAGGACGAGGGCGAGATCTTTATTGGTTGCGCTGGTGGTATCGACACCGTGGCTACGCTTAACTACGAGAGCGAGGAGGTCCCTGAGGGTTATGCCTTCGTTCGTCTCGAAATAGGTGACTTGCTTGGTGGTCACTCTGGTGACGATATTGATAAGGGTCGTGCTAACTCTAATAAGCTCTTGGCACGCTTCCTCTACAATGCTATCGACAAGTTTGGTGTGGCGTTGGCGGAGTTCGATGGTGGTAACTTGCGCAACGCAATTCCACGCGAGGCATACGCTATCGTAGGTGTCCCAGCTTCGGAGAAGGAGGATTTCGAGGAGCGCTATTTGGAGTTTGGTCAGATGATGATGGAGGAGTTCAAACACACAGAGCCACGTATGCGCTTTGCTGTAAGCGATGTCGAGGTTCAGCCTACAAAGGTTATGACCAACGACGAGCTCTGCTACTTCTTGCTCGCTTTGGTGGGTCTTCCAAACGGCATTCTTGGTATGTCGTTCGCAATGCCAGGTCTTGTTGAGACCTCTTCAAACCTTGCCTCTGTGAAGTTCGACACCGAGAAGGAGATTATTACAGTGACTACATCGCAGCGTTCATCTGTTGAGAGCGCAAAGCTATACGCATCGCAGACTATCGAGTCGGTATTCTATCTTGCTGGTTTCGATGTTCAGCACTCGGATGGCTATCCAGGTTGGGCGCCTAATCCAGATTCTAAGCTCCTTACCGAGACTGTTCAGTGCTATCGCGACCTCTTTGGTGCAGAGCCTAAGGTGCGCGCTATCCACGCAGGCTTGGAGTGTGGTTTGTTCCTTGAGAAGTATCCACACTTGGAGATGGTGTCGTTTGGTCCTACCTTGCGTGGTGTGCACTCTCCAGACGAGCGTCTTGAGATTTCGACCGTGGATAAGTTCTGGAAGTTGTTGGTAGAGCTTTTGAAGCGTATTGCATAAAACTAAACGATACTATGGCGAACTATCTACCCATAGTTAAAACGTTAGAATCAACCAATATCAATGTGCGGGGTTTGGGACAAGTTGTCGTAGACCCCGCTACGATTGAGGTCGGTAATAACTCCGTTGTTGCCCGTTGTCGTGTGGTGGGCAATGAGGGGTATAAATGCTTAAAGTGCTACCTTGCATCGCCGAGTAGAAGCAATCTTGATGACACATCATACTTCCCTAAGGCGCTCAGAGTCTATGGCTTTGGTGCGAAGGTGGAGTATGTAGATGTTTATATTAGTGAGTGGATTGAGGGCGAGGTCTTGGATGCGATGCTCTACCGCGCGGAGTGTGGCTATGCTGCTATAAGCAGGGAGTTCGATAGAATGGCACTTAAACATCTGCAAGCAAAGGCTATTCACGGCGATATAAAGCCAGAGAATATTGTTGTCACGCCCTCTGGCGAGATGGTGTTGGTCGACAACGACTTTCAGCCTGTTAAGAGTAACAGAGATTATAGAGCTAAGGATTATGGCTCGAGCTACTATGTGCACCGCCATCGCCGACTGCGCCGCACGGATGAGTATACCGACGACTATCCAATAGCCTTGCTCTCCTCCTTTTTTGCTGCGCTAAAATACGCTCCAACATTTCTATCTGTGACTTGTCTAATGGAGGAGTATATCGCCGCAGCTACCGCTATTTTGAGGGATAATGGCGATAGCGTACACTTCGATATGATTATGGGTATGCAGCGCTCGATAATGGGAAAGATTGCCAACCTCGAAGAACTTATGCTCGAAGCTGTCAAGCAGGTCGATGGTGAGGTGTAACCCTGTGCCTAAAACTCGGCAGGAGAGTTGAGTTCTATCTCTTCGTTTGTATGTGGATGGCGGAACCTTAGATGCGAGGCGTGGAGGCAGAGACGTTGCTCTGCTGTAACCTTTGATCCATATATATCATCACCCACAATGGGGGCGTTAAGACCTTGTATATGAGCTGAATGCAGTCGTAGCTGATGTGTGCGACCTGTGATGGGATAAAACTCTATGCGGGTACGCGAGCTCTCGCGTGAGAGTACATGATACTCGGTAATAGCGCGCTTTCCATCTGGTGCAACCATCTGTCGCGGACGGTTGTCGTAGTCGAGTTTTATCGGTAGATCAATAGTGCCACTATCGGCTATAATGATACCCTCCAAAACTGCGGTATATCGTTTTTTTATCGTGCGCTTAATAAACTGCTCTTGCAGCGCTTTGTGCGTCTCTTTATCCTTAGCAAGTAGCAATATTCCCGATGTCGACTGATCGAGTCGGTGTATAATCATTGGCCCCGTGGCTTCGGGGTAGCGCTCCGTAGCCCAGTGTTGCACGCTGCGTACACCAGATTTACCATCTACTGAGAGCATACCGCACGGCTTATCAATAGCCACTAAGTAGTTGTCCTCCCACAGAATGCGTGGCTCAGGTGGGGTGATGTTGCAGAGTGGATTACCCTCTACGTTAAGACCTTCGAGCATAAATAGCAATATCGGCTTACACTTGCCATTGCACGCTGGATAGAAGGCATCGTGGTGTCGCACCTCACCGCGTGGCGATGCTCCCTGCCAGAACTCTGCCATTGCAATAGGCTTATAACCATTTATATAGGCATATTGAAGCAGCTTTGGCGCAGCGCACTCACCAGCACCCGCAGGGGGTATTAACTGAGGCGTTGATGCGAATAACTCGACTAAGGTTTTGACCTCGCCACGAGAGTTTAGTATGTGGAATTGTTCGAATAGCTGCATCTGCAATGCCGAGGAACGCTGTTGGCGCTCGTACTTTAACTCGGCAATCCTGCCAAGGTAAATATCACACCTCTCGGCACACTGTGTAGTAAGCTCTTTGAGTGCTTTTTTTGTGCGTTGCAAATCTGCATTATCTCGTTGACTCTCAAGGATGAGCGTAGCTTCAACCTCTCCCTCTTTGCGGCGTATATCGCGTAGCTTTTTACGCTCGGCAAGTCTTGCTTTTAGCTCGGCAAGCTGTTGCGCGGCATCGGAATTTGCCAGCTCTAAATCCCGCTTTGCCGAGATATACTCCGTACTCTGTTCAATCTCGGCAATCTCTTTGTTAATTGCCGAAATCTCTGCCTCGCCCTCTCGAAAGAAGTCGCCCGGTTGTAGCATATCGTAGATTGGTGGCACAAAATAGTCGTGAAGATTGCTACCCGCAAGGTTGCCAGAGAAGGCGGATAAGAAGCCGAGTTCGCCCTCGCCATCCTCGATAACAAGCACACCGAACATCTTACCTCGCGCAATCTCCTCGCTCCACTCCGAGCGTGTTGCAAGGTACTCCTTCACCTGCTTCGAGGCAATCACAGAGAGCTCGTGTGGCACATAGTGAAATGGCCAGGTAAAGAGCTTTGGTCGCTCGATGTTTGTGATGTCGAGGTTAAATCGATGTAGCATACTATCTATTTCTTGCTCCACAAAGATACGAATTAACACTTTTTTAGGCAAATAATTTTGTTGTCCGAATATAATTTCATAACTTTGTATGGGATAATACCCTGTGCAAGCATCTAATATGTAGAAAATATTAAGAGATTACCACATATTTTATTGTCTGCTATTAGCTTTGGCGGGATGAGTTGCGTACCCCTTATCGAAGAGGAGGTTGATATGTATGCTGCACCTTACACAGAGTATCGCCCTTCGGCACGCGTTGAAGGGCGAGAGTAGAGATATGGGAGTGGTAACAAATGGTGGTGCTGAGCAGGAGTTGTAGAGTAAATTTTTAGTAGACAGGGCTAAGGTATGAAACGATTTGGCGTCATAGTATGGGCGATGGTGTTTCTTGCGGTCTCGCTATTTGCGGGATGTACGGAGAATGGTGAATTTTTTAGGCAGAACGTAATCCTAATCTCCGAGAGTTGGGATGGTGCTAAATTGCAGAATGGCGACGTTATTGCGCTTGACTACTACTGTGAAAAGGCGACCTACGTTACTGTCTCAATCGTGGCGGATGACAAGAGTGGCTACACCACAAATGTATTGCAGTATGAGAAGCACTTGATGAAGTGTGGCGAAGGTGTGATTAACATTACGCTCAACGTAGGAGATTATGTTGGAAAGGCTATAGTGGGTGTTAGCTATCTCGGTATATATGCGAATGGATTTCTGTTGATGGATGATATCGAGGAGGATAGAGCACGCACATTCAATATCGAGATTGTGGGCAATGAGGATAGCAATAATGTTGTAGAAAACCAATAAATAGGTGTAGCATTTTGGCAAATTTTCGAGCACAAATATACAAATTATAGATAAAAAGTTGCAAAGATGATATAAATATCATAACTTTGTAACAGAAGTCTTATCCCAATATTAAAAAAATTATGAAACGCTTTATTTATTACCTTATGGCACTCCTTGGATTTGGAGCGCAGGGTTGTGATAAATTGGAAAACGCTTTCGGTGGTGAAGAGGTATGTATGTACGGCACTCCGATTGTCGAGTTTCATCTTTCGGCGCGTGTTGTCGACAAGGATGGTAATCCTATTCAGGGTATTGAGGTGCGACCAAATAGCGGCATTCCATGCCTTAACAAGACAGGTTTCTCGGACTATCTGGGCGTGATAAATGCCTACTACAATAGCACCGGATTTAAGGGAGATATGCACGAGGTCATCTTCTACGATGTTGACGGCGAGGCTAATGGTGGCGAGTTTGCCAAGCTAAAACTTGACATTAGCGATAAGGTCACACAGGTTGAAGAGGGCGACGGCTGGAATCAGGGTAGCTACAAAGCCGATATTGGCGATGTGGTACTCACGCTAAAGAGTGAGGCTAATGAGGAGGTAGAGGATAAGGCATACCGCATCACCCTCAGCGTCACCGTTGTCAACGAGGCTGGCGAGCCTATTCAGGGTATTCTTGTACGCCCTGAGAGTGGTGACTTTGCAGGTCGTGAGGGTTATACCGACCATCTTGGCAGTATTACAACAAGTAGCTACATAGAGTCTGTAAATGGACACTTCGTGCTACAATTCAAGGATGTTGATGGCGAGTACAACCTCGGCGAGTATGAGGATATAGACCTTGATATTACCGACAGGGTATTGGCTGTAGCAACAGAGTATGGCACAGCAGACGT
>JAEIGA010018539.1_pt1 | contig 10607 bp, 6 predicted proteins | sample 9270691 | NCBI WGS metagenome assembly JAEIGA01 (sample SAMN17057246, study PRJNA624740) | gut metagenome | biome: biome; isolation source: fecal sample | host: Bos grunniens | place: China: Xizang | collected 2019 | reverse complement strand
TATCTGCGTCAGGTCTACCTTATTTTTGCTACTATTCTGCTGTGCGCCAAGGCTTATCAGCTTCTTGGCGGGGGTTATGATGCTCTTACCCTTCTCCGCCGTGCTAACCTTGAGAGCCATAAAGTCCTTCATGACATCCTTCATGTGCTTCTCCGTAGCCTCAAGACGTGAGGCAAAGAGCTGCGTACGCTCAATAATAAGTTGTGCTTGGGTGATAATCTCCTGCTGCTTGGCTAGCTGCGTCATCTGTCCCCACATAAGCTCTAGAACTCGAAGATTCATGTGCATAGTTTGTGGACCCATGATAAGCACCCTCTTCTTATAAGCGTAGTTCCAAAGTCCTGTATCGTTCATCAGCGCAAGGTTGAGTGCCGACTCGTGGAACACATACATTATCACAAAGTTGAGCTTCGCATAGTTGGAATCTAGGTACTGGCTATAATCCTTACCCGCTAGGAGATCCACCTGCGCCCTTATGGCTTTGATATGCGCCGCCAACCACTTCGACTTCTCCTCGGGTGTCGTTGCATTCATATATCGCTCATAATCCGTAATAACCACCTTGGAGTCTACGATAACATCGCGATTATTGGGGAAGTGAAGTATAAAGTCGGGGATAAGACCCTTATCCTCATCGCTCTTTATCTTCTTTCCATACTTATCTCGAAGCGCACTCTGCGTAGTGTAGTGTATATGCTCCTTAAGTCCTAGGTCATCAAGGAGTTTGCGCAGACACATCTCACCAAAGTTACCCTGCACTTTTACCTCTCCGGTAAGAGCATTTGCCAGACGCTCGGCCGTAAGACCCAGCTCGCGACTATTGCGTAGGTTCTCCTGTATGGTGGCATCTAGGCGCGTCATACTCTCGCTATGCTCGCGCTTGGTGATATCCAACGCCTCGGTCATGCGCTTCAAGCTATCACGGATAGGGTCTACAATGCGTGTCACACTCTCGGTGTTGCGTGCATCAAGCTCCTCCTGTCGCGACTTTAGCACACGCTCCGAGGTAGCCTGCATCTGCTCCTGTATGAGCTTCATCTGACTCTCCACTTGCCTTCTATTTGTCTCGCGCACCTCGGCAAGAATCTCCTCGTAGCGTTTTTCTAAATCTGCTAACTGCTTATTAAAGAAGGTATTTAGCTCCTTCTCGCGTGCCTCTAGTCTCTGCTGTACCTCCTGCTTTGCGGCACAGAGTTGCTCTTGGGAGCTATCTAGCTGTCCACGTAGGTTTTCCACCCTCTCACGCTCCACACCACACTCCGCCTCAAGGCGGCTGACATCCTTCACAAGGCCCTCCACCTTGGCGTTACACTGCTCCACAGCACGCTTCAACTCCTCGTTCTCTCGTTGAAGAGTCTCCTCTCGGGCATTAGCCAAGGAGAGTTTTCGCACCACAACTACCGCTACGACTATCAGTAGCCATACGGCAATAGATATTATTATAATCTCTACCATTTACTCTGTTTTAATAACTATTTTCGCCGACTTAAGACCCTTTGTTTTTGCCGTTAGAGTTATCTCACCTGGGCACTTACTACTCTGCACTATGGCTGTCATCATACCATTGAAGAGCTTCATGCGTGGCTCGTGGAACAGCTCCAACGATACAGGATTGCCATTTGCACCTGCTCGATAGAGACCCTCGCCCTTAACACTATACTCTATAAGATGCTGCGCATCGGGGCATAGATTACCATCCTTATCAACCACACGAACCGTGATAAATGAGAGGTCGCGGCCATCTGCCTTTATGGTGCTACGGTCAGCAATAAGCTCTATATGATGAGGCTTGCCTGCAGTACGCATCTCGCTCTCTGCCACAGCATTACCATCCTTATCATAGGCAACGACCTTTACCACTCCTGGCTCATATTTGGTATCCATCCACATTAGGCGGTAGCGTTGCTGACGTCTAAACGAGGTTGCACTCTCCTGCTCCTCCATGGTACCCTCTGCGGTGATGCTCATATCCTTGGTACGCACACCCTGACTAACACCATTTATAAATAGCTCGGCACTAGGATAGTTGGTGTATACAAAGATTGGGGTCACCTCACCCTCGCGGCCCTCCCAATTCCAATGAGGGAGGATATGGAGCGTCTCAACATCGCTATTCCAGTGGCTGCGATAGAGATAGTAGCGATCTTTGGGCAATCCAGCGAGGTCTACAATACCAAAGAGCGACGAATGGCTAGGCCAATCGCTATAATAGGGTGTTGGCTCGCCGAGGTAGTCAAAGCCTGTCCAGACAAACTCGCCGATACCCCACTCAAAATCATCGTGCCATATCCAATCATCCTCGGGGAGATTTGACCAGCCACAATGCTCCACATCATAGGAAGATGTCTGATGATCCTCATATTTTGGCATTGAGCGGCGCTCCACAGGGAACTTGTAGACACCACGGCTACTAATCGTTGATGCAGTCTCGGAACCTAGGATAATCTGCTGTGGCAGACGTAGGTAGTTCTCCGCATAACGATGAGGACGATAGTTAAAGCCTGCGACATCCATCATAGCGGCCATATTTGTCTTAATAACCACATTATCAGGCTGATCCATACCCTGCGTCACAGGACGTGTAGGATCCTCACGGTGGCATATATCTTGCAGATATCGCGAGAGCTTTGCACCCCAAATAACATCTCCCTGGTCAGGGACCTCGTTACCTATACACCACATCACAACACTAGGGTTATTACGGTAGTGGTGGATAAGATTTACAAGGTCGCGCTCCGCCCACTCATCAAAATATTTATGATAGCCATTGGCAAGCTTTGGGGTACGCCACTCATCAAAGCTCTCGGGCATGAGCATCATACCCATCTCGTCACACGCCCTAACAAGTTCTGGGGCTGGCATATTGTGCGATGTGCGGATAGCGTTACAACCCATATCCTTAAGGATACGTATCTGACGGCGTATCGCAGCATCATTCACGGCAGCTCCTAGAGGGCCTAGGTCATGATGATTACATACGCCCTTAAACTTTGTAGCTACGCCATTGATAAACATTCCCTTGTCGGGGATAATCTCAATAGTTCGTATACCAAAGCGTGTAGTATACTCATCCTTAAGCTCTTCGCCAAAGTATATCGAAGAGGTTGCTGTATAGAGTATCGGCGTATCTACAGACCATAATCTTGGATTTACAACATCGAACGACTGCTCGAAGGTATTATCGAGGTATTTGCTTAACCTACCCTCTGCGGCAGCCACCTCAAGACCCTTATCATCAAATATCGTTGTCACAATACGTAGTTGCTCTCTATTAGCCTCATTAACCCCTTCAACCTTGGTCTTAAGTTCCACACGTGCCAAGCTATCCGAGACACGAGGTGTTGTAAGATGTGTACCCCACACCGGCACGTGAATATCCTCTGTAACAACAAGATGCACATTACGATATATACCCGCACCAGGATACCAACGTGAGGACTCCGGTAAATTCTCAAGACGCACCGCCAACTCATTAACCTCACCCTCCTTTATAAAATCGGTGATATCGAAGTGGAAGGAGTTATATCCATAGGGCCAGAAGCCCACCTCCGAGCCATTTACATAGACCCTGGCGTGGCTCATCGCACCATCAAAGATTATCGTGGCACGCTTACCACTCTCGAACGATGGCACCTCGAAATCGAGGCGGTACCAGCCTACGCCAACAAAGGGAAGACCTCCCGTACGTCCAGCATGCTCCATAGCCTCCTTCTGACCATCCTGCGTGATAGCTACATTCTGACGGTCGTTGTGAATGCTAAAGGGGCCATATATCGCCCAGTCGTGAGGCACTACAACCTGCTGCCACGCACTATCGTCATATCCCACACGACTAAACTCCGCGCTATCCTCGCGTGTGAAACGCCATCCATACTCCAGAAGGCTCTCCGTGCGAAGCTCCTGCGCAACAGCTGCCGTCAGCATAAAAATAGTCGCAAAACATAAAAACGCTCTCTTCATATATTTTTCAGTTTTTCTCTTTCGTTAAGGACAAAAATACAATTTTATAATCACATTGGCAAATCGCAGAGTGAATTTACCACCTACAAATTGAAATTGCAGCTCCATAACGGCTATATTTTTTGCTATTTAGCTCAAAAAAAATATGTCAATAGAAATAAATTTACTAACTTTGCCTAATAAGATAATCACAACTATTTGAGATAAAGATGAAGTGCGTTATTTGTGGTTGCCCGATATGTGGCCAATACTACTACGACCACTGGGGGAATAAGGTATGTGCCATCCACGTTACCAATAACGAGGTAGCTCGCTGTGCATCGTGTGGCCAATATATGGTGCCTACGGATAGCACCGGTGATGGCCGTGCATTGTGTGGCGTATGTATGTCGAGCGTTGTAATGGATATAGAGGAGGCCGAGCGACTAAAGAGGTATATTCTTCGCAAATTCTTGGAGGTAGGCGTGGAGTTTTCCGACAAGAACCTCGACAGCGTGAATATTGAGATAGTATCACCCGAGAGGATGGCCGAGATACGTCAGCAGCCTGTAAACCTCATGAACAAGGGAATCACCCTAACTCGCTCGTTTAGTGGAGGTTTTGGCCCTATATTTAACACCAAAGCAAGACTAGAGCATCAGGTATATATGCTCTCCTACCTCACCAGGGTTGAGTTTGCAGCGACCCTAGCACATGAGATTCTCCATATTTGGCAAAATGAGAATGGCATCAAGCTTCCGCCAATGAAGTGTGAGGGTTTGTGTAACATGGGAGCCTATATGATTTACGAGGATATGAACTCACTGAAGGTGTCATTCTTCAAGAAGAATATGGTCGAAAGCCCCGACCCTATCTATGGCGATGGCTTTAGGTATATGCTTGCGGAGCGCGAGAAGCAAGGCCTAAAGAGGCTTTTTGAGATGGCTAAACAAGGACAACTATAAATATGAGCGAGGGGTAAAAGCTCTATATTCAACTTTTTTTATACCTTTGCGAAAATAAACTATTAACAACTACCTATGTCTGTACAAAGTAATGTAAGAGCGGTGACAACACTACGCCTTACGGAGATGAAGGAGCGCGGCGAGAAGATTGCCATGCTCACCTCGTATGACTATTCGATGGCAAAGATTGTAGACCAAGCAGGTATCGATGTGATACTTGTTGGCGACTCGGCAGCAAATGTCATGGCTGGCTTCGAAACTACCTTGCCTATCACTCTAGATATGATGATCTACCACGCCAAGTCTGTAGTCCGCGCCGTGGAGCGTGCCTTGGTTGTTGTAGACCTCCCCTTTGGTACCTACCAGGGCAACTCTAAATTGGCTCTCGACTCTGCTGTTCGCATCATGAAGGAGACCGAGGCTGATGCCGTGAAGCTCGAGGGTGGCGAGGAGGTTTTGGAGTCTATTCAGCGTATTCTCTCGGCAGGTATCCCTGTTATGGGTCACCTAGGTCTTATGCCACAGTCGATACATAAGTTTGGCACATATAACGTTCGCGCCAAGGATGAGGCCGAGGCCGCAAAGCTTATGCGCGATGCTAAACTTTTGGAGGAGGCGGGCTGCTTTGCTGTGGTGCTGGAGAAGATTCCTGCAGAGCTGGGTAGCCGTGTATCCAAGGAGCTACATATCCCCACTATAGGTATTGGTGCTGGTGGCGCCACAGATGGTCAGGTGCTTGTAGCACACGACATGCTGGGCATCACGCAGGCCTTTTCGCCACGCTTCCTACGCCGCTACGCCGACCTAGGTACTATTATCTCGGAGGCTGTGGGACACTATGTTGATGATGTCAAGAGCCGCGACTTCCCTAACGAGAAGGAGCAATACTAACCTATATCTGCCATGAAATTAAGAACCATCTTTCTACTACTAGCCTTGGCTGTTGCCACCACGGCATTTGCACAACAAAATAAGCGCATCGCAATCCTTGAGACTGTCGATAAGGAGGAGTCGGTGCCTTATGGCGTAAAGCTAATAGTGCGCAGCAAGCTGGGTACCATGATATCCTCGACACATGGCTACGAGGCTTATGACCGCGTGGATATTGCATCGATAATGAGCGAGCATGAGTTTCAGAGAACAGGCCTTGTGAGCGACCTAGAAATCAGAAAGTTGGGAGAGATGACAGGCGCTGACTACATCCTCGTTGCGGAGGTGGCAGACATCGGGAACTCGGCGATATTTATCACGGCAAAGATTCTAAATGTGGAGACTGCACGTGTGGAGCGCACCGCAGATATACAATCCTCAACATCTTCCGAGGAGCTGGAGAATAACTGCCGACTACTAGCCAACGAGTTGCTGAATGTTAATGCTACGATAGGCGTAATACATGGCGAGTTGAAATTTGGCCGAGATAGGTATCTAGGAGAATACAAGGATGGCATGCCTCATGGCAAAGGTAAGATTACCTACGGCACAGGCAACCAAAATGGTAGTAAGTTTTACGAGGGCGAGTGGCGCAATGGCAAGATGCACGGCACAGGAACCTTTGTGTGGGTTGGCGGTGAGAGGTATGTAGGAACATTCAACGATGGCACTCGCGAGGGTTATGGCACATATCACTTTGCAAATGGCGACGTATATGAAGGAGAGTTTCAATACAACAATCGCCAGGGTAGAGGTAAGATAACCTACGCGCCAAACAACCCTAACAACTGCAACTACTACGATGGTGAGTGGTATGAGGGTAAGAAGGATGGCAAAGGCACATTGGTCTGGGTGAATGGCGAGAGGTATGAGGGTGACTGGAAGAGAAATAACCGACATGGCAACGGCACATACTTCTTCCCTAACGGAGATTATGAGGTAGCATCCTACGTAAACGACAAGAAGGAGGGACATGCGACATACTACAGCAGTGACGGTAGCGTATGGAAGGGCTCATACGTGAACGACAAACGCGAGGGTAACTGGGATTGTTACATACAAAATAAGTTGAAACGTACATGGCTCTATAAGAATGGTGAGCATAAACGCACCATAAGACATTAACAGAGTAACTAAAAAGCGGAATAATCTCCGCTTTTTTTGTATTATATAAGGTGTATACTACCTATTTACCTCCTACAGCCGCTGTAATTACAAATAATTATTGTATATTTGCTTGGGAAACTAAATAGACTAAATATTATGAGAAAACTTTTAACACTTTTGGCACTTGTTGCAGTATCGTTTACAGCAGTTGCCGATGAGGGTATGTGGCTTCTTCCATATATCAAGAAGATGAATAGTAAGGATATGAAATCCAAAGGGTGTAAGCTAAAGGCCGAGGATATCTACTCTGCCGAGAAGTCATCGCTCAAGGATGCTATCGTAGTCTTTGGCGGTGGATGCACCGGAGAGATTGTATCTCCTAACGGACTACTATTTACCAACCACCACTGCGGCTATGACGCTATACAGAAGCTATCCTCTGTAGAGCATGACTACCTAAAGGATGGATTTTGGGCTATGAACTATGCCGAGGAGCTTCCTGCAAAGGGTCTCTCGGTACGTTTCGTACGCCACATCTTTGATGTTACGAGCGACATCATGGGCTTTGTACCCTCTACAGCGGGACAGGAGGAGTATCTTAAAATCGTAGACGAGAAGAAGAAGGAGCTTATCGCAAAGTTCGAGGCAGAGTATCCAGGTATGGATATTACAATTCCATCGTTCTTTGGTGGTAATCAGTTCTTTGCCTTTGTATATGAGGTATACCCTGATGTACGTCTTGTTGGTACACCTCCATCATCTATAGGTAAGTTTGGTGGCGACACCGACAACTGGATGTGGCCACGTCACACTGGCGACTTCTCGGTATTCCGCGTATATGCTGGCAAGGATAACCGCCCTGCGGAGTACTCCGAGGATAATGTTCCCTACAAGGCAGACAAATATCTCAACATCTCGCTTAAGGGTATCAACGAGGGTGACTTTGGTATGATTATGGGCTTCCCAGGCTCTACAGAGCGCTATATGACATCACATGAGATTGACTACATGCTTGAGGTGGACAACCCACAGCGCATCTATATCCGTGGTGAGCGACAGAAGATTCTACGCCAGTGGATGGACTCTGACCAAGCTATACGTATCAAGTATGACTCAAAATTTGCTAGCTCAGCAAACTACTGGAAAAACTCTATAGGCATGTCGCGTGGCATCGAGAAGCTTAATGTCCGCGATAAGAAGGCTGCGCAGGAGGCAGAGTTCCAGAAGTGGGCTGACGCCAACACACTCCCCGAGGAGGGATATATCGATGCCCTAAAGCTTATCGCAGAGTCACAGAGCGAGGCAAAGAGCGAGTATGCCACATTCCAATATCTTCAGGAGGCATTTATGCAGTCGGTGGAGCTACTACACACCACACTAGGTGTCAAGGACTGGGAGCTTTTCTACAACAACTACGACGCTGATGTAGATCGTGCCGTGGCAAAGCGCATGTTCCAAATCTACCGCGAGAATAACACCATTCTCCCATCAATATACGAGAAGATTGACACCGAGTTTGGTGGCGATAGCGACAAGTATGTAGATTGGCTATACGACAACTCACATCTCACATCTATCGACAAGTATCTAGCTATCAAGGAGCTACCAGAGGAGGCACGTAAAGCAGCAACAGAGAATGAGCCAGCATTGGAACTTGCAAACTCTATCTACAACCTATACGTTCAGCAATATGGAGCTATAGCTGCAGCACAGAAGAAATACAGCGAGGGTCACCGCAAATATATAGCTGGCCTTATGAAGATGCAGCCAGAGAAGCCTTGGGCATCGGATGCAAACTTCACAATACGTCTTACATACGGCAATGTGCTTCCATATAGCCCTGCCGATGGCATCATCTACAACCACTACACCACTATTGATGGTGTCATGGCCAAGGAGGATCCTTCAAACCCTGTGGAGTTTACCGTTCCAGAGCGCCTTAAGGAGCTTTACAACAAGAGGGAGTATGGTCGCTATGCCGATAAGAACAAGGAGCTTCCTGTGGCATTCCTCATAAACTGCGATATCACAGGTGGTAACTCTGGCTCTCCTGTAATGAATGCCAAGGGCGAACTCATAGGCTTGGCATTTGACGGCAACTGGGAGGCGATGTCGGGTGACGTAGCTTTTGAGCCAGAACTTCAGCGTACCATTGCTGTCGATATCCGCTATGTGTTGTTCGTAATCGAGAAATATGGCAATGCAAAGTGGCTTATTGACGAGCTTACTATCAAGTAGTTTATGGAACGACATATAGATATAAACGACTTCAACTATAACCTTCCTGATGAGCGCATCGCAAAGTTCCCACTTGCGGAGCGCTCTTCATCGAAGTTACTTATATACGAAGATGGCAACATCGCCGAGAGCAACTTCCGCAACGTGGCAGACTACCTCCCTGTGGGGGCGATGCTCATCTTCAACAATACTCGTGTGGTGCGTGCTAGAATAGTGATGCACAAGGCATCAGGTGCGCGTATCGAGGTCTTCTGCCTCGAGCCTCACAACCCTGCAGACTACGAGCGTGCCTTTGCCATAAAGGGTGAGAGCGAGTGGAGCTGCATCGTGGGAAACCTCAAAAAGTGGAAAGAGGGAGAGGTAGGCATCGACTTTGAGTACAACGGTGAGGAGCATAGGCTTCGTGCCGAGATTGTTGAGCGCGGCACACGCGAACATATCATACGCTTTCGCTGGTCGGCAGAGATTACCTTTGGACAGCTTCTCGAGACCCTAGGACGTATTCCCATTCCACCATACTTGAACCGCGATAGTGAGGAGCTAGATAACACTCGCTACCAAACCGTATATGCGCGTTTTGAGGGTTCTGTGGCGGCACCCACAGCGGGACTACACTTTACCCCAGAGCTTATCGCCACGATGCGTGACAAGGGTTTTAGCTTCGAGGAGGTGACACTACACGTGGGAGCTGGAACGTTCCTACCTGTGAAGGATGATGATGCGGCACAACATGCCATGCACACCGAGCATTTTATAATTAGGCGTGCTACACTCGAAAACATACTCCACAACGTGGGAAACATAGTTGCTGTAGGCACTACATCGGTACGTACGTTGGAGTCACTAACTGCCCTAGCATGGCGCATCAGAGAGTGCGGAACGCCCAATGAGGAGCGTGTAGTAGGTCAGTGGGAGCTTTATGATATCCCTGCGGCGTTTGGATGCAAAGAGGTTGCCGAGACCCTTATAGGCTATATGCGTGATAATGGACTTGAGCAGATAAAGGCAGCAACGCAGATTATGATTACCCCTATAGGCTACCATTTCCGCATAGTAAACTACATCATCACCAACTTCCACCAACCCAAATCAACACTGCTACTGCTTGTTAGTGCATACGTGGGTGATAACTGGAAACGTATATATGACTATGCTCTTGCCAACGACTTTAGATTCTTAAGCTACGGAGACTCTTCGCTACTGAAGGTCACCAAAGAGTAATATAGCGAACAACAAAAATGGGGCCGACTAAAAAGTAACTTAGCCAGCCCCTCATAGCTTAAGAGAGTGAATAAAAAGATGTAGTTTTAGGCTTAAGTGCCTTTTCACCGCTCACGCTCGGCATAGTCTGCAAGCAGCCTCTGCTCTCACTTAATCGCGGCGCTGCGAAGCCCGAAAAAGCGGAGTTTACTGAACGTAAATGAGCAT
>JAEIGA010018538.1_pt1 | contig 10608 bp, 8 predicted proteins | sample 9270691 | NCBI WGS metagenome assembly JAEIGA01 (sample SAMN17057246, study PRJNA624740) | gut metagenome | biome: biome; isolation source: fecal sample | host: Bos grunniens | place: China: Xizang | collected 2019 | reverse complement strand
GCTTAGACACTGCCTCAGCCTGAAGCTGCTTGTCATAGGTAGGGATCATCATTCCTGCAGCATTCATTAGATTGATGTCGGATTCATTCAGGAACGAATACTTGTACCCTGTCATTCCCAGGTCATAGCAATCCATCCATACTGCTCTCTCACATGGTGCAGCGATTGCCTTGATATCAGACACAATGTCCAATGAGCCGAGCATTGGAACGGCTGTGGTATATGTGCAGAATGTCGCAGCTGAAGCGATGTTGACCATGAGTTCCTTTTCGGTAAACTTATCCTTGCCTGTGAGTCTAAGGAACTTAGGAAGCACATCGAAGCTGTCCTTTATTGTCAGAAGCTGCTGAGCGACAGCATCGTCTTGAGTGACGACCGCCTTTCTCGCGCACCACTTTGACCACTCATCGCAGTATGTCTCGATAGCTGAGAGAGTCGCACCCTTTTCCCACTGGCCAAGGCAATGCTCAAGTGCAAGAACAGTCTTGCGTCCGTCCTCCGGCTTTGCCGCCTCGATGATGCTGCTCCAGTCACACTGGCTTCTCTCGTTCTTTCCGAATCCTCCCTGAGCTGAAATATGTGAAAAGAGAGCATAACGAAGGGTCTTGTCTTCTGACAAGTTATAGTCATTTAGCGGGTGAACAGGAACAGACAGATATGACACCAATGCATCATAGTCCACCGGACTGATGAAGAGCTTCATTCCAGAGGAGAAGAGCTGAGATATCTGTGTATAGACACCCGATGCCTCTGCTCCGACATTAGCCATACCCAATGAAGTAAGGACTCCGTTAAGAGACACGTTGTCATTATTGATATACACACTCTCATGAGCATCCTCCTGAGTAAGCGCCCACTGGTAACCATCAACGAGATTAGCGAACTTATTCACAGTGACGTTATGACCGATCTCTGGAAGTTCGGTGACAAACTCACATGTAGCCCCGGAATTCTTCAGACAATCAAGAATCACCGGATCAACGAGCTCCGCCTTCATTCTTACCTGAATAGTCCAGTCCGAAGTGAGATAGTCACTTTCCTTGGCAAGACGTGCCCATCTGTCCCCTACTGAACTGTCATCATTAAAGTATTCTTCCAAATCCAGAATATCGGAAAGAATGCTTTTAGCGCCTGCACTGACTCCTTCCGGGATAGCCTCCAGGTCTTTCACTCCAGCATACACAAGAGCATCTCTCCATTCAAGAAGCCGACGAGACACGTTCAGCATATCTACGCCGAACGACTTCCAGTAGAACAAAGCGCCGGGGTCCGCAGAGTCCTTTCCGCACCTACTTAATGCTTCGCAATAATTAAGGATACGCGTAGTCTGGCTTGGATATAACCTCGACAAGCCCGCACGCAGTTCGAGTTCGCCTAAAAGTCCAAGAGGTCCGACATACTTCTTGCCTAATGCGCAGCCCTCATCTGCTCCTGTATAGACAGGCTGGTCATAGTAAGGATTAAATATCAATTTCATCTTCGATTGTATTACCATAATTATATTATTCCTCAAGCTGCTTCAAAGTTAAAAAAATATCTCAAAAAATTATCAGTTGTGCCGCAGTTTGGCTCAAGGTTGGCGTAAATTTGCATCGAATTTGAGATTTTATACAATCAACTGAAAATTCATGTAACTATTTTCGCAATCCCAACTATTCAGTAGAAGGGACATATTCACTAATCTTTAAAGTACGTTTGATGATCAAGTAATCTACAGGCTGAGGTTGGCCACCTGACAACATTAATGAATTCCGGCCAAAAAACCAGAACTGCCTGAGGGTGTGGCAGAGATACACCTTTATACTTAATCCATTCAAACTTATGAGAAGCACAGTGAATTTCAAATGCGCCGGTTTCGGCGCGAACGACGACCTTTTCGGAGCATACCTTTACAAACTCGTAGACAAGAACATCCGCAGTCTTACCGGTCGATTCATGTCGATCCTCTCATCTCAGGATGTCGAGGACATTATCCATGACGCATGGCTTCATGTCAATGAAAAGAAGGCCAACTTCAAGGCAGGCGGTAATTTCGAGGGATGGGTCTACAAGACCAGCAGAAACTTCCTGTGGGGACTGACTCCGAAAATCAGCAAGGGTCTGAAGGAGACAATCTCATATGACGACCAGGAGAATGACGACGACTTCAGACTTGACAGCGACTACTCTTCAGAGTTCGCTGACTGTACTTGGACACCGGATACGCTGATGATCTCACGCGAGAACGAACGTCACATCTGGGACACAATCGGACGCCTGAATGACAGTGACCAGAAACTGGTCGGAATGATGATTGACGGAAGATCACGTGAGAGGATGGCCAGAGAGATGGATTGCACAGACGGGACCCTCAGAGTGAAAGTTCTGCGAGTGAGAGCCAAGCTTAACAGCTATGCCATCGGAGCGTAAGCCCCTAAACGTTCAATATGGGTCAGTTACTTGTACAGTCCTTCCACTCTTGGAGGGACTGTTTCATCAAATACATCCTCAAAACATCTGAGGTAGTATTCTTGCGTAACCATCTGCTCGAAGGCTTCATCGAATGATCGTTCAAGGGCATCCATTCTCTTGCACAAAGCTCTGGATGCCAAAGTCCTTAAAGGAATGGACCTGCGATGTACCTCTGCTTTGGCATTCTGTAGAATGGCCCATGCTCCCGCATCAAGACCTTCCTGCCTCCAGCTTGGGTGAATCTTATCGTCCATTGCCTCATCCCAATCGGCAGGATATTGTCTTATACGCATCTTGGAAAAACCTTCCCAATCGGCAAAAGAGCAGTCAGAAAACTGCGATACATATCTCATGTAGTCAACCAGAAGACTATCCTTAAGGTCACTTTCTACATAACGGTTGAATCTTATATTCTCACATCCGGAGAGGGCTGCGACTACAACAGCCGCAATGATTAACAGTCTTTTCATTTCTTTAAATACCTACGGTCGTTATAACTCAAAGATACAATGGTAAAGGGAGAATTTTTATGAGAGCATATCATTCTCAGTGACTCCGGATCAGTCGGGGGTTCTGGAATTGTCCAAGGTATATCGTCTCTGAAGAAGGTTATGAACGCCTTATCTTTTTCAGAAAGATAGAAATGAACGGTCATCCTGTTCGGCTTATAACAAACCTTAGTCTTCCCGGAATACTTCTCTGTCAAGAATCCAGCTACATGATCTGCAAAGGTCAGATATATGCATTGCGACTTGTAGACCGCTTCTACTTGCAGCATTATCGAGTCAAGTCTATGATTCAAGTCATCCATCACTGCATCCAGAAGCGCTATCGCTCTTAAATGATGCTGTGTCACATTCCTGAAACTCTTGAACCTAAAACCGGATTTGCCCAAAACTGACACAACTGAAATGCTGACTACACCTTCACTGTTGACAGTCGCCTCCATATTATGCAAAGACACAGTGAAAGTTTCTACAAAGGACTCACGCTTAACAATTCCCCTATAAGCATAACAGGATAAAAAGTCGACAACCTCTTCTGAACTCATCTGAGGCACGGGTATAGACGAATAATTCTCCACAGCCCTATCCAGAACACACGAAACAAAGTCCTTGTATGCCATGTTCCGGACATCAGAATCCCAGGGCTTTATATCCATAGCCTTGTCAATGTATTTCTGACGGATATATTCTGCAACATCAGATATGGCAAGAAGAATTCCAGAGTCTTGGATTTCCCGATCGGTTACCTCTTTTAAATTTTCATGGGCAACAGGAACCTCCAGCGACGAAGCCCATCTGAAACGATTAAAATCATCTATTATTATTCTGCAACACTTCCTTGTCATTACATTTTTCATTCTTCAAAAACATTTACAGCTCAATGCAATCAACCGATCACATCCACAAACGACTTGGGCAGGACCACATTCGGCAAAGTCAGACATTCCATGAAGAGAGGGGCCATTTCCTCGTCTCTGAATCCAGCGATACCGCAACCGATCCTGGTTACAAGGAAAGTCAAATCCTGATGTTCATTCGCATAACCGATGAACTCATCCACATATGGACGGATCGCATCCACTCCCCCGTGCATGGTTGGAATCGCATAGCATTGCCCCTGCATTCCTACTCCTTGTCCCCATATCGCCCCGAAGTATTTCACAGCAGCCGCTGCAGCTCCGCCGCCATGAGCTCCTTGAAGGTTAGACCCGAAGACAAAGATTTCACCCTCATTGAGACTTTTGATGTTTTCGGGAGTGAATCGTCTGCCACTTACCGTATCATCTTGTCCTACTGTCTCACGTGGAGACATCTGCTGATAGAAGCTGCACTTCTTGAACACATCTATAACCTTCAGGAAATCAGCCGGTAGTCGTTCGGCGGCCTGTCTTATGATCTTGTCCGGAATATACTGATAGTAGGCTTCCGCTATTGCCCCTGTGATGCATGCGAGAGTATCACTGTCACCACCAAAAGACACAGCTATTCTGACAGCACTCTCAAAGTCTGTCGAATCAAGGAAGGCTCGGATTGCCGGAGGCACGGTACCCTGGCAACTATCTTCCCATCCGTAGACCTTACGTATCTCATCGGAATGGACGCTCAAATCATATCCGAACCTCTTCTCTATATATTCCTTGATTTCCCTCTTGCTCTTTCCGGTTCTTGCAAGGAAAATGGCTGCCGCTGTTGCCTGTGCACCTTTGATTCCTTCCGGATGGTCATGAGTGATCGAGGCAGAAATTGCCGCCACTTCTTCTGTCTCCTCCAAAGTAAAGAACTTCCATCCGACAGCTGAAGCCCTCATTGCTGATCCGTTGCCCCAAGAGTTGTATGGTACACGGTGACCAGACAGTACACCGGTCTTGTAATCCATCAGCATTTCCGGATGGAAAAGCCACTGCGCAAATGTTCCGCCGTATCCTCCCATAGGAAAAGGATACGCCTGCGCATATCTTACCATGATCTCCTCTAGTATCTGATGAGAATGAGTATTGTCTGTGAGCAGCCACTCGGCGACAGCCATCGTCATTATGGAGTCATCCGTGTAAATGCTACGCTCTGAAAAAAACGGGAAGTCCGTTGTCTTTATGTTGTCGAACTCATAGATAGAGCCGACCATATCTCCAATTATAGCTCCTAACATAATTCTGTTTTTTCTTAGATATGACTTTTCTGATTTAAAGTTACTGCTTTTCTCAGAAATCAAACGTATTTGTTGTTTATTTTAATTCTATATGTACCCTCCGTCGTCGAATAGCACTGAATCTGATAAAAATCGTTAGATTTGCATCAATTAATCATACCACACAAAACATGAAAAACATTAAATCATTCTTCACCGCCTTGGCCATGACGGTGGCAGTGACAGCAGGAGCTCAGACGTTTAAGATGGAGCCTCAGGTAACAGGCGTTACCACATATGAAGCTTCAACAGCGGTTAACCTGATAGTTGTAAAGCCGGAGGTCATGCTCGACAGGATCGATCCGACGATCCTCACAGTCCACACGAACGGTACAAACCGAAATGTCATGTCGGTATACCCTTGCGACTCGAGGGGCGCATTCAATCCAGAAGGTCCATACCTTGCACTTGGTCTTGAGAAGGCTGATGGAGGAACATCGGGACTTTCAAAAGGCAACGGAGTGTGGAAGGATGAATACAGTGTGAAGGTTGGCTTGAAGCCAGGCAAAGTCCTCAAGGTCGGCAAAAAGAAATATACCGCAATCGAATGCGGGACTGACAAGGCTCTCAAGGATTTCGTTTCTGAAGCAGACTATTTCAACAAAGGCACATTCACAGGCCGTCTGACAGGAAAGCCAGGGGATGTGACTCTTACATACGCATCATATGAACCTTGGTCACTCAAGGGCGACGGTGTCGCCAACCCATTGGTGATCTGGCTCCACGGAGGCGGAGAAGGCGGCGTAGATGTATCCATAACACTCCTTGGCAACGAGGTGGTTTCCCTTATTCGTCCGGAAATACAGTCCCACTTCACCAGCAAGGGTGGCGCTGATGGCGCATATGTCCTCTCGGTCCAGTGCCCTACCATGTGGATGGGTACATCAAAAGGTTTCGGCCACGGCGACTACCCATCTCTCTATGCTGATGTCCTAAAATCATGCATTGACAGATATGTAGACGAGCACCCTGACGTCGACCGCAACCGCATCTATGTCGGTGGCTGTTCAAACGGAGGCTACATGACCATACATATGCTGATCCGTAATCCGAGATACTTCGCTGCGGCATATCCGACATGCGAGGCTTACACCGATAAGTTCATCTCGGACAATGAGATAAATACGCTTGCGGAGGAGAATATCTGGTTCGTACAGTCATACGACGACACGACCGTTGATCCGAAGACACACTGCATCCCTACCTTCCAGCGTCTGATCAAAGCAGGTGCAAAGAACGTATGGATGTCCATGTTCGAGGATGTGCAGGGCATCGACACGCCTGGGCAGAAACTGCTCGGACATTTCTCATGGTGCTATCTCTTCAACGACGCCGTGACAATGTCACAAGAGCAGAGCGATGGCGACATGAAGCCAAACAACAACGGCGGCGGCACAGTAGCCCCACAGGGCCACGCAAACATTTTCGAATGGATGAACGCCCAGACCCTCACCGCGCCGGAAATCACCCAGCCAAGATGGTAATGACTATCCAAGGGAGCAGAAATGCTCCCTTTTGTCTTTTATTACGCTGAAGTTGCCAGAGACATGCCAACCAACAACTATCTAATTACAACTCCAGAATCAAAATTATCGTAAAGAAATTGTCATTGAGGTGAGTTTTGGCTAAATTTGGCATCTAAACAAAACTCCGCTGACATGAAGAAGATAATCTTTCTATGCATTTCTATGCTGGCTGTCATTTCTTGTTACGATGATTCGAAGTTATGGCAGGAACTTAAGGAACATGAAAACCGCATTACGGAACTGGAGACGTTGTGTACCCAGCTTAACACCAATGTCGGGGCACTCCAGACCATAGTAACTGCTCTTCAGAGCAATGACCATGTCACAAACGTCGCACCCATAATGGAGAACGGGAAGGAAATCGGTTATACGATAACTTTTGCAAAAAATGGTTCCATAACCATATACCACGGCAAAGACGGGAACAATGGTGTTGACGGAAAGGACGGAGTAGACGGTTCCGTTCCTGAAATAGGTACAAGACAGGATATCGACGGAGATTATTACTGGACGCTCAACGGCCAGTGGCTTCTCGACGATGACGGAAAGAAGATTCCGACAACAGGTAAAAATGGAGAAGATGGCAATGACGGTGCAAATGGAGCCAACGGCAAGGATGGTGCAGACGGCATCACTCCCCAACTGCGTATCGAAGATGAGTACTGGTTTATTTCATATGACAACGGAGAGACCTGGTCGAAACTCGGTAAGGCTACAGGAGAAAAAGGTGAAAACGGAGAGAAAGGAGATGCTTTCTTCAAGAGCATAACCAAGGATGATTCATATCTTTACATGACATTGGCAGATGGCACGACATTCGTGTTCCCTCTCAAAATTGATCTGAGCATCTCGCTTAAGCTGCCGGATGATGTTCTGTTTATCAGCGGATCGACTTTCGAAATGAGATATGCAGTTTCAGGAGCATCGGGCGAATACCAGATCGAAACCATATGCGAAGCAGGATGGAAAGCCGAAGTAAGACCGGAAGAAGCTTTTTCTGGAACAATATCCGTAACAGTTCCTAAAGTGTATGTGCCTGGAAAGATTATAGTACTTGTTTCTGATTCCGGACATAACACAATGGCCAGCCAGCATTTCATTGATCCCGCAATCGAATTTGAAGATCCGTCTCTGGCATATTTCTTCATCGAAAGATTTGATTGGAACAATGACGGAGAGTTTACTGTAGCTGAGGCGGCATCCGTAACTGATGAAGACATCTCATCGGTTACTCTGCCTTCAGAAATGAAGTATTTTGATGAGTTCAAGTACTTTATCTCGCTGAGACACATACCGGACAATCTTTTTTACGGGTGCGAGAAATTGGAGAAGTTCACCATGCCTGTGGGCATTGCTTCCATTGATAAACAGGCGTTCTCATATTGCCGTAATGTTCGTCAGGTAACAGTCAGGGATCTTGATCATTGGCTCAATATTAAATTCGAAACTTTTGAAGAAGAATACTATCTGCAAGCTTACAGTAATCCATTATACATAGCTGCATCTGGAACTGACGCCACACCAGTACTGATAGACGAAACGGGGAAGCCTTTCGAAAGGATCACAATCCCTGAAGGAACTGAAAAAATCGGTCCATACGCATTTGCAGGAATATCATGTCTAAAAGAAGTGACAATACCACAGGGCGTGGAAATCATTGATGTTTACGCATTTGCACAATGTTCATCCCTCGAACGTATTACTATAGGAGAAGGGATGACGGAAATTGGATACTCCGCATTCGTCTACTGTAAATCATTGAAAGAAATAGCGTTCCCTTCCTCTTTGAAAAAGATTGAGGCGCATGCTTTTGGGGGTGGTGGTTCAGATTGGCAATGTGACAATATTGAGAAGATCTTTATCGCCGATATGGACAGTTGGCTGAATATCGATTTCAAGGATCACCCGTCAGATGCAAGTCCGAAGGCAAGACTATACGACATGGATGGAAACCAGATCACAACATCGATTAAGATTCCTGAAGGCACGACAGTCATCAGAGCTGATGAGTTCAAAAACCGAGGAGACATCGTATCAGTAGTACTCCCGCAAAGCATTACATCCATTGAGTCCGGAGCCTTCCAGTATTGTTCTGCACTGGAAACGATAAATATTCCTGACGGAGTCAAGAGTATCGGATATGATGCATTCGGAGCATGCGGAAACATATCGAGAATCATAATTTCCGATATAGGAAGCTGGTTAGACATCGATTTCGGAGGCACTACTGCCAATCCTTTATATTGTTCAGATAGCGCGAAATTATGTTATCAAAGCGGAGGTCTGGTACCGGTCAAAGTCCCTTATGGCACAAAAGCGATCAAGGATGCTGCTTTCGCAGGTCTTGAATATATCTCGGACATTTCAATTCCTGAAACCGTAACACATATCGGTTACAATGCTTTTGAAGGATGCACATCGCTGAAGGATGCTTGGATTCCAGGGGGCGTGGAGAGCATTAGCAACCATGCATTCTATAACTGCACATCTCTGACTAATGTAATCATCTCTCATGGAGTAAAGAGCATTGGTAACAATGCATTCTGTGGATGTAGTTCTCTTGCCGGCATTGATATCCCGGGAAGCGTAAAGAGCATTGGTGACTTTGCCTTTCAGGAATGTACATCCATGAAAGACCTCACATTGGGCTATGAACTTGAGAATATCGGAATGTTTGCATTCTCTGTATGTAAAGCACTTACAAAGGTAACCATCCCCGACAGTGTAATAAACATAGGAATGGGTGCCTTTATCGGCTGCACAAGCATCCATACCATGACCCTGCCGAGCGGCCTTACTGAGCTCACTACAAACATGTTATGTGGTTGTGAACCATTAAGGGATATTGTAATACCTGACTCTGTCAGGAAGATCTGCTCCGGAGCCTTGGCTTCCACATCTCTTGTAAATGTAATAGTTCCGGAAGGCGTGGAAATCATAGAAGGAAGCGCATTCGGAAGCTGCCATTCTTTGACAAGCATTACCTTGCCATCAACTCTTGTAAGCATTGGAAGCGGGCCCTTTAATGATTCTGAATCTTTAGAAACCATTTATATCAAAGCGACCGTTCCACCAGCAATAGAAGGTCAACTGTCAGATAAGACAGGTATTGTGGTATATGTGCCGTTCGAGGCAGAAAACGCATACCAGAATGCTCCTTACTGGTCTGAATATGATATAAGAGGATACAATTTCTAGTAGCACCATGACCACCCTTGAAAAAGCAATTAAAATAGCCACAGAGGCCCACAAGGGGCAGCTGGACAAGTCCGGAAAGGAGTACATCGGGCATCCGCTACGCGTGATGGAGATGGGAAAGACTCAGGAAGAGAAGATCGTCGGCGTGCTGCATGACGTCGTGGAGGACACGCCGTGGACATTCGAAATGCTGGAGGCGGAAGGCTTCAGGCCGGAGATTATTGCGGCTTTGAGATGTGTGACGAAGACATCAGAGAACGAGAATTACGACGATTTCATCGAGCGGGTAAAGAAGAATCCGCTGGCAGTTGCGGTCAAGATCAACGATCTGACGGACAATATGGACATACGTCGTCTTCCGTACCTCAGCGACAAGGACGTGAAGCGCCTGAAGAAATATCTGAAGGCCTATAAAAGACTGACAGGCGAGCCCGTCTATTCGGTATACGCATGCCGTCAGGAGCACCCGAATGCATTCGACCCATGGACAGAGGAGGCTGATGCTGAGCTGCGGATGATGTGGGACAAGGGCGTATCAGTCAACGAGATAGCAGATCACTTCGGACGTAAGTCCAGCGCGATCATCACGCGAATGAAGAAACTGGGATTATAACTGAACTTATATCTATGAAAGTCATCATTTTGAACGGAAGCCCGAAGGCGAAGGGCAATACAGCCAGAGCGCTGCGAGAAGTCGAGCAGACACTGCACGGGCAGGGAATCGAAACCGAATGGATCCATG
>JAEIGA010018537.1_pt1 | contig 10608 bp, 9 predicted proteins | sample 9270691 | NCBI WGS metagenome assembly JAEIGA01 (sample SAMN17057246, study PRJNA624740) | gut metagenome | biome: biome; isolation source: fecal sample | host: Bos grunniens | place: China: Xizang | collected 2019 | reverse complement strand
TATTCATCAAGGATATTAACCCGAGCTGTTTTTAATGAGCTCGTCGTAATCCTTGATCGCCTGCCTGATTATGCCTATAGCCTCATCATAATTGAACAAGCTCTTAACAGCGGTCTGCTTGTTCTCAAGCTGCTTATAAACTGTAAAGAAATGCATTATTTCATCGAATATGTGAGAAGGAAGCTCATCTATAGACTTGATTCCCCTGTACGTAGGATCCGAAAAGGGAACGGCAATTATCTTATCGTCGAGCTTGCCGCCGTCTATCATTCGCATAGCACCTATGGGGTAAACCTGAACCAAGGTCATCGGGAATATCTGCTCCGAGCAAATCACCAAAACGTCAAGCGGGTCTCCATCGTCGGCGTAGGTCCTTGGAATAAACCCGTAGTTTGCAGGGTAATGAGTTGCCGTGTATAAAACTCGGTCCAATCTCAGCATTCCGTTGCTTTTGTCAAGCTCGTACTTACAGCGACTTCCTTTGGGTATCTCAATGACCGCTGAAAAGCTTTCGGGAGTTATTTCATCGGGGGATATGTCGTGCCAAATGTTCATATGTCTTCCTTTCCGTGCTATATAACGCCATTATTTTACGTAATCAAATTCAAAGCCGTACATAGATACGGTGTCGCCATCTTTGCAGCCCTTGTCCTCAAGGGCCTTGAACACTCCGCTCTTCTGGAGCACTCTTTGAAAATAGTCAAGGGATTCGTAATTGTCGAAGTTGATCTGTCCCATAAGGTTGTAGATCCAATCTCCCTCCACAATATATTTGTCATTCTCTCGGGTAATGACGGTCTCCTTGCCACCTTCGACAAACTTGTCTGCCTCATCATATTCTCGTTCGTAAACGGCAATAGGGGGAAGCGTGGCAAGTCTTTTTTCAACCATCTTTATCATCTCGTCGAGATTTTCGCCCGTATATGCCGAAATATACATCATATCCCAACCGTTGTCCGAGACAAACTTTTCAAAGGCATCAACGTCAACGACCTCTCTGTCAAGGGAATCCACCTTGTTAGCAATAATTATTTGCGGTCTTTTGGCAAGAGAGGGACTATATCTCTCAAGCTCTCTGTTGATAGTTTTGATGTCATCGACGGGATCCCTGCCCTCAAAGCAGGATATGTCGACCACGTGAAGAAGAAGTCTGCATCTGTCAACGTGACGCAAGAATGCGTGACCAAGGCCCGCACCGTCTGCCGCGCCCTCTATAAGCCCCGGGATGTCCGCCGCGACGAAGCCTCGTTCCTGTCCCGTAGACACTACCCCAAGATTAGGAGAAAGCGTGGTAAAATGGTAATCTGCTATCTTTGGCTTTGCAGAGGATATGACCGACAGAATAGAGGACTTACCGACGCTAGGCATACCGATAAGTCCGACGTCCGCAAGCATTTTGAGCTCAAGAACTACCTCTCTCTCCTCGCCCTTGGTGCCATTCTTTGCAAACATAGGTGTCTGACGGGTAGGGGTAGCGAAGTGCTTGTTTCCCCACCCGCCGCGGCCGCCCTTACAGCACACGTAATCCGCGCCGTCATTTTCAGACATATCGTGTATTATTTTTCCGCTCTCCGGATCCTTTATCAAGGTTCCGGGAGGAACGGGAATGTAGAGATCGTCGGCTGTCGCGCCGTGGAATTTGGAGCCTTGACCGTCTCCGCCGTTGCCCGCTATGAATTTACGCTTGTAACGGAAAGCCAGCAGGGTGTTGGAGCCGGAATCGACCCGGAATATTATATTTCCGCCGTTTCCACCGTCTCCCCCAGACGGTCCACCCGCCGCGACGTATTTTTCTCTGTGAAACGCGATAGCTCCGTTGCCGCCGTTGCCCGCCTTCACATATATTTTTATTTTGTCAATAAACATTATATCACTTCCTCTCGGAGAGTTATCAATCAAACTTTCTAATATTTTCGACCGTATATCCGAGCATTTTACTCTTTATATGGTCTCTTTGCGACTGTATATATTCCTGGAATTTACCAACATCCTTATTGCCCGAGGAAAAATCGTATATAAATCCGCATATCCTTGCGGCAAGCTCGTGGTCATCGTTCTGTCCCAGGTATTTTGAGAATATGCTCGCGCACTCTGTGCCAAAGGAAAGAAAGGATTCGGCTCTGATTCCGTCATCGGTAGCAAGCTCGTACAGTATCTCATAGCAAAACAGGGGCTTGAAGCTTTCGGGAACCGTGCGGTCATCGCTAAAAAGGTCGCCCATATAAAGCTTACCTCTGTATTTGAAAACAGACATAAATTCAAGAACTCTGGATCTAACACCCTCAAAAGTAAGAGCTTCCGTAGGAATATTTTGTTTTGTTTTCTTATCATACAGAAAGAAATTATTTTTGTTTTTTGCCGCTATGTGTGCCGCTATGACAATAAACATCAAAAACGCCGCCACAACGAATATAAACGCCGCGAGAGCATAAAGAGCTATCTGTCCAAACCCATTTCCTGCCTTGGCATAGGAATAGCACGCTATGATAACGGCTATACCCATCATCACTGAGGCTATCTTTGTTATTCTTGAGCCTGCTATTCCCGGCAGGCTATTTGTATCGTGCTCGTTATTTTGATTCAACTCGGGTCACCTCGTAAAATGCTTGGATTATTTGTTATCCTCTCCGCGCTCCCTGATTATCAGCCTTATTGGAGTTCCAACAAAGCCAAACGTTTCTCTTAAGCAATTTTCTATATATCTCTGATAGGAGAAATGGAAAAGCTCGGCGTTGTTACAGAATATAACGAACGTAGGAGGAGCAACGCTTATCTGCGTCATATAGTATATCTTCAGGCGCTTGCCCTTGTCCGTAGGGGGTTGAGTGCGCATCGTAGCCTCACCAAGCACCTCGTTGAGCATACCCGTGGATATTCTGGTCTTTGCCTGATTGTAAACGTAATTTATTCTTTCAAAAACATTGTCGATTCGCTGTCCCGTTTTTGCCGACACGAACAGTATGGGCGCATAGGGCATATAAGCAAGCGCGGTCTTTATCTTTCGGGTAAACTCGTTTACCGTGGAGTTATCCTTTTCAATTATGTCCCACTTGTTGACAACTATAATCGTAGCCTTGCCCGACTCGTGAGCTATACCCGCTATCTTCTCGTCCTGCTCGGTGATGCCCTGACTTGCGTCTATCATCAAAAGACAAACGTCGGCTCTCTCAACCGCCATATGTGCGCGGAGAACGCTGTATTTTTCGATGTTGTCGTTTATCTTTGACTGACGTCGGATTCCCGCTGTATCAATGAGCGTAAACTTACCGTAGTCGTTTTCGAGATGAGAGTCCACCGCATCTCTTGTCGTGCCGGCGATATCAGAAACTATAAGTCTCTGTTGTCCGAGCATTTTATTGATTATAGAGGATTTTCCCGCGTTAGGTTTACCTATGACGGCAACTTTGATGGAGTCGTCGTCCTCCTCGGCATAGTCCCATTCTCCTATAGCCTCAACGCAGGCATCAAGCAGATCTCCCGTGCCCGAGCCGTGCACAGATGACACGGCAACGGGATCGCGATCAAATCCAAGCTCGTAAAACTCGTAAAATTCATAAGGCAGAGCGCCGACTCTGTCGCACTTGTTTATGCAGGGAACGATAGGCTTTCCGCTCTTTTTGAGCATTATAGCGATGTCCTTGTCGTCGGCTGTAAGACCCGTACGCACGTCACACATAAACACGATAACGTCGGCGTCCTCAATGGCTATCTGAGCCTGGAATTTCATTTGAGAGAGTATAACGTCATCGCTCTTTGGCTCGATTCCGCCCGTATCTATAACTATAAATTGCTTTCCCGTCCACTCAGTCTCTCCGTAGATTCTGTCACGTGTAACACCCGGAACGTCCTCGACTATCGAGCGGCGTTCGCCTATAAGCTTATTGAAAAGTGTGCTCTTGCCCACGTTCGGGCGTCCAACTATTGCTATTATTGGTTTAGACATTCAAATCACTCCTTTTTACGCAAGGTCAAATTCAGCAGAGACACCAAGGACGTCCCTTATAAATTTCGCTCCGTCATTATGTCCCGCTGCGACGGGAACTCCAAGCTTGTCCGACAGCTCCCCCGGCGACATATCGTCAAGAAAAAGATCTCCGTCGGCGCGAAGGGCGTTCTCGGGGAACAAAAGCAGATCGCCAAGCGCTCGTCCCTCCAGCTGCTCGGATATATCACGTCCTGTAAGCAGTCCTGATACCGTTATGCTATCTCCAAAGAAATTGTTGACTATTTTGTATACGTGTACTTTAAGGCCCTCGAAAGTTTCCTCAAGCTTAAGAGCCATCGCCTTCATAGTGTCGTACGCCGCGACTCCCGTGGCTATCGACACAGTCCGTGGCAGCTTACAGGACAACGCGTACTCCTGAGCATAATCCAACTCGTCGTAAAACTCGGATAGAGTTGAGGTTATCATTCCAACACCGTTTTCTATCTGCGGATATCCGTCGTAATAGTCCTCTCGGGGCAGGGGGAGCTCGGCTTTAAGATAGAGCTCGTCCGCGCAGTAAAACATTCTGCATCCGTTATTTTGTGCCATGATGTCAGCAAATTTATCCACCTGACGAATGACCTCAGCAGCCTCTTCCTTTGTGAACTGCTCAAGCGGATAAAGCTTGTCACGGTATTTCGTAAGCCCCGCGGGAACGATAGACACGCTCTGCATAGCAGGGAAGTATTCGGCGAGGTCACGCATAGAGCGGTCAAGCTCATCGCCGTCATTTATTCCCTTGCAGAGAACTATCTGTCCGCAAAGGCTTATACCGGCATCGGCAAGTCTGCGAATATATGAAATCACCTCGCCCGCACGCTTATTATGCATCATTTTGACACGAAGCTCGGGGTTGGTAGTGTGCACGGAAATGTTGACGGGGGATATATGCATCTCTATTATGCGGTCTATATCCTTATCGTGAAGATTAGTAAGCGTGATATAGTTCCCGTGAAGAAAAGATAGACGAGAATCGTCGTCCTTGAAATAAAGAGTTTTTCTCATTCCTCGGGGAAGCTGATCTATAAAGCAAAAAATGCACTTGTTTTCACAAGAATGCTTTTTGTCCATAAGCGGAGTCTCAAAATCAAGACCTATATCGTCATACTGACGCTTTTTGATAGTCACCTCATACTCATCTCCCTCGCGGGACATTTTCAGAACAACAGTCTCCTCAGCCAAGAAGAATCTGTAATCAAGGACGTCATTGATCTCTCTGCCGTTTATGGATATTAAATTGTCGCAAGCCTTGATGCCCACTTTGTCGGCACGGCTATTCTTCTGCACGTACGATATCCTGACCATATTCGCCCTCCGCTTTTCTTTACATTTTCCCAGTTTACATTGTAAGCCAATTTATATTATACCATAAATGTTTTGATTTTGCAAGAGCTTTTGTTCCTATTATATACCACAAGTTCCAAACGAGACTCTGTTTACAGCAAAATCTCGCTTTTTATTGTATTTTTTTAATAAATATCTATTGTAAAAAAGTATAAAGTATGATATAATTAATTGATTATGTGAAAAATCGGGATAGACCGTGGATTTACCTGTTGCCCGACTAAAAGAGTTAAATTTTTAGCATTATATATATTTCGTTCGCAATATGCCTTCTCATTCGCTCGCACTGCGCGAGACGGACGAGCTTGATATGCAGGCCCGATCTTCCGGTCTGCGTTTTGCCGTTGCGTGCGAAAAGCGGAGGTTTAAATTGAATAACACGATGAAGCTTAAAAGCGGTGCCACCATACCGCATTTGAGTCGCGCGGAAGCCGACAAGAAAAACTACCTTACAAGAGGCGTCCTCACTCAGATGCACCTTATGCCCAACGGAGACCCCGCGGCGTTTGACACCGCCGAGGACGGTAGCATAATCTACTATTTCGATCCCGCGAGAGTGGTGGAGGCTCCGCCTGAGCAGTGGTATTTTCCTCGTGCAAAGAAAGAGACGAGAACCCTCGAATCAGGCACCGAGATAGAAAGGATGAGCATTAAGAGGGCGGCGTCCTGCGGATATTATACCAAGGAGCGCCTCTCGCAGATGCACTACGACACAATAGAGGAGCCCGTGGCCTTTACCATAAAAGGAGACGGCAAAACTCTCTATTTCTACGATAAAAAGACCGCGATACGCTTGCCCCTGGCGTGCATAAAGTGCGGAAAGGACATAAGATACAAGAGAAAGCTCTGCAAATCCTGCTATGAGGAGGATCTCGCGATAAGGCGCGAGGAGGGAGACCTTCACCGCAACGAGTTCTACGGAATGGACAGAGAAAGAGTGCTCTTTTTCGATCTTGAGCTCACAGGAGTTTACGATCACGACGAAATAATATCCATATCTATAGTTGACGCAAACGGCAAGGTCGTAATGGATACGCTTGTAAAGCCGGCGCACAAGAAAAAATGGAAGCACACCGAAAAGATCCACGGTATTACACCCGAAATGGTGGCAGATGCTCCCTTGCTTGACGACCTCGTGCCCGAGATAAAGGAAATATTCGCTAACGCGGACAACTTGATTGCGTACGGAGTATCTACTGATTACAGTCACATCAAATACATTTACGAGAAGGAGGCAGAGCGCGACTGGCTCAAGGAAAAAACAAGATGCTGTGCTAACGAATTCGTAAGATTTGCTCACGAGCATCTTCCCGACCTGTTACACGCCTCATTGACCGACGCTATGGCGGCACTCGGTATTGAGTGGGACGGAATCGCTCACACCTCGATAGCCGACACGATAGGTTGTATGAAGGTGTGGGAAAAGCTCTTCCCCAACTACTACTTAAAGGCTGAAGATTGAAAGGCTTTCACATTATGAGAGAAATTTTACTTTGCAAATATGGTGAGATAGTGCTCAAGGGCGCTAACAAGCGCTTTTTTGAGGACGCCTTGTGTAAGGAGCTTCGCCACAGAGCAAAAAAGCACGGCAACTTTGAGATAAGCCGTGCGCAGAGCACTATTTACATAAAGCCCCTTGATGATTTTGCGGATATAGACGGAATGTACGAATCCGCGAAGCGCACATTCGGTATAGCCGCGATAGGCAGAGCTGCGGTGTGTGAGAAAAACATCGAGGATATAAAGAGAGTTACCCGAGAATATATCCCGCAGTTTCTTGAGGGAAAAAACAGCTTCAAGGTTGAGGGAAAGAGATCGGACAAGACCTTCCCGTACAATTCTATGGAGCTCTCCCAGCTGCTCGGAGGTGAGATACTCGACGCTATGCACGGAAAGATCAGGGTAGACGTTCGTAAGCCCGAGGTCACCGTCAAGATAGAGGTGAGAGAGCAGGCAGCTTACGTGCACGCAGGTCAGATCAGCGGCGCGGGTGGTATCCCCGTAGGTACAGGAGGACACGGAATGCTTCTTCTGTCGGGCGGAATAGATTCCCCTGTCGCAGGATATATGATGGCAAAAAGAGGCCTTCGCGTAGAGGCAGTCCACTTTGAATCCTTCCCCTACACCAGCGAGATGGCAAGAGACAAGGTTATAAGACTTGCCCGTACCATCGCGGCGCACACGGGTGACGTTTACGTTCACGTGGTATCACTGACTCGTATTCAGGAAGAGCTCTCCAAGAAATGCGAGGAGGATTATTTCACCCTTCTGCTTCGCAGATATATGATGTACATAGCCTGCAGAATGGCGGCAAACCACGGCAGTAAATGTCTTATCACAGGAGAAAGTCTCGGTCAGGTGGCTTCGCAGACTATGGAGGCTATCGCCGTTACGGACAACGCGTCAACTCTCCCCGTATTCCGTCCTTGCATAGGAATGGACAAGGAGGAGATAATCGAGATATCCCGAAAAATAGGCACGTTTGACATCTCAATTGAGCCGTACGAGGACTGCTGTACCGTCTTTACTCCAAGGCACCCCCGCACCAAGCCCGTTCTTGAAAAGGTCTTGGCCGAGGAAAGAAAGCTTGATTTTGAAGCCCTCGCAAACGAGGCAATAAGCGGCGCTTACACAATAAGAGCCGAGGCATATCAGTAAAGGTAGGTCTACATTATGGAACAAAAATATTATAAAATGAACATTGCGGGTCTTGAGCGCGAGCTCCCCATATGTCCCTTGAACGACAAGCTTATGATCGCGGGCTTCGTTATCTTCGGAGACCCCGAGATAACCACGGCTTGCGCGGACGCACTCCTCAAGAAAGCCCCCGAATATGACTATATGATTTCGGCAGAGGCAAAGGGAATACCGCTGGTGCACGAAATGGCAAGACTTGCAGGAAACCAGAAGTATTTTCTCGCCAGAAAGGCGCCAAAGCTCTACATGACAGGCGTTTTGGGTGTAGCGGTAAGATCTATAACCACAGACGCCGTTCAGCATCTGTATCTTGATCAGGCAGACGCTGAAATAATGAAGGGCAAGAAAATACTTATAGTAGACGACGTTATTTCCACGGGGGAATCTCTGCGCGCGATAGAGGAGCTGGTAAAGCAGGCCGGCGGAGAGATATGCGGAAAAATGGCAATACTCGCGGAGGGTGACGCCACTGATCGTGACGACCTTATATACCTTGAAAAGCTTCCGCTATTCAATGCAAACGCGGAGCCTATACTCTGATTTGAAAACGTTCGAAAGAAAGTTATAGCGTGAAGGTTACTTTCTATTTGTAGTCAAATAAGTTTTTTCACGCGCGAATTTTGCTCCGCAGCAAAATTCATCAGAAATATTTTGCCGCCGTCGGCGGCGGAAGGGAATTTATTATGGCAGAATTTTTAACAAACCAGGACAAGAGAACCTGCTATTGCGCCGAAGTATCCGAGGATATGATCGGCAAGGAAATATGCGTTATGGGTTGGGTGCAGAGGCAGAGAGACCTCGGCGCGCTCATATTTATAGACCTTCGTGACAGAACGGGCATAGTTCAGCTCGCCTTCGACGATAAGACAGACCGCGAGATATTTGACAAGGCGTTTTCCTGCCGCGCGGAGTACGTGCTTTGCGTTCACGGCACTGTGCGTCCCAGAGGTGATGGCGCTGTAAACAACAACATTCCTACAGGAAAGCTTGAGATATACGTAGAGAGCATGAAGATTCTCTCCGCGGCTCAGACTCCTCCCTTTGAGGTAAGCGACAGCAAAAAGGTAAAGGACGAGACGGCTCTCAAATACCGTTACGTTGACCTCCGCCGTCCCGAGCTTCAGAGAAACATCAAGATGCGTCACGATATCGCTCGCGTAGCAAGAGAATACTATTACGAGAACGGCTTTTATGAAATAGAAACTCCCATGATGATAAAGGCGACTCCCGAGGGTGCGCGAGACTATCTCGTTCCATCAAGAATACACAAGGGAAGCTTTTACGCGCTTCCTCAGTCCCCCCAGATATACAAGCAGTTGCTTATGCTCTCTGGCTTTGACCGCTATATACAGCTCGCGCGTTGCTTCCGTGACGAAGACCTCAGAGCTGACCGTCAGCCTGAGTTTACACAGATAGACCTTGAGATGTCCTTCGCAACTCAAGAGGATATCATGGCTATGAATGAAGGCTTTATCAAGAGAGTGTTCAAGGAAGTCATGAACATGGACATTGAAACCCCTATGCAGAGACTCACCTTTGCCGAGGCTATGTCCCGCTACGGCTCGGATAAGCCCGATACAAGATACGGCATGGAGATACAGGATATCTCAGAATGCGTAAAAACCTCCGAATTCGTGGTATTTAAGTCCGCAATTGAAAACGGCGGAAGCGTCAGAGCAATAATAGCCAAGGGCGGAGCGGCAACTCTTACCAGAAAAGAGATAGACAAGCTTACCGAGCACGCAAAGGGAATAGGTGCCAAAGGACTTGCCTATGTCCGCTTTGCAGACGAGGCGCCCAACTGCTCGTTTGCAAAGTTTATGACCCCCGAGGAGCTTGACGCTATCTATGCGGCAGTGGGATTTGAAAAGGGTGACGTTATGCTCATCTGTGCAGACAAGGACAAGATAGTGCTTCCCACTCTCGGCGCACTCCGTCAGATAGTCGCGAGAAAGCTGGATATGATCCCCGAGGGCAAGTTCAACTTCCTTTGGATCACGGAATTTCCCTTCTTCGAGTGGAACGAGGATACACAACATTGGGACGCTATGCACCACCCCTTTACTATGCCACTGGAGGAATGTCTACCCTTCCTTGAGAGCGATCCCGGTCAGGTGAGAGCAAAGTGCTACGACATGGTGCTCAACGGCACAGAGCTTCTTTCTGGCTCTATCCGTATAACAGACTGGCAGCTTCAGGAAAAGATGTTCAAGGCACTTGGCCTCACACCCGAGGAGATCGAATCTAAGTTTGGCTTCCTTGTAGAAGCATATAAATACGGTGCGCCTCCCCACGGAGGCTCGGGAATGGGACTTGACCGTCTCGCAATGGTAATGAGCGGCGCGGACTCTCTCCGTGACGTCCTCGCCTTTCCGAAGGTACAGAATGCGAGCGAGCTTATGTCAGGATGTCCCGCTCCTGCAGATGCGCAGGCACTCAAGGACCTCAGCATAGCAGTTATAGAAGAAGAATAATAATTTATAGGCATTGTAGTTGCTATATAAATATTAGTTAAGTTATTAGGTATAACTTTATCCGTACCATTATTCAACTTAGGCTGATTAAACATTCTATACAATACG
>JAEIGA010018536.1_pt1 | contig 10608 bp, 8 predicted proteins | sample 9270691 | NCBI WGS metagenome assembly JAEIGA01 (sample SAMN17057246, study PRJNA624740) | gut metagenome | biome: biome; isolation source: fecal sample | host: Bos grunniens | place: China: Xizang | collected 2019 | reverse complement strand
TGCCATGTACTTCCTCATTGATTACGCCGTTGCTGTATGCGCACTCCCCATTTACCCATGTCTGTTCGATGTTCCAGTTAAAAGTGTCGCCTTCAAACGGGCTCCAGCCGCATTTGCTTATAATATCCTTCTTTTTTACAGTGTGTGGCTTGCCCGGTGCTAATAGTACAAAGTCGGCATAGTAGCCTTTCTTGATGTAGCCGCGTCTGTCAACGTCGAATATCTTTGCCGGAGCATGGCACATTCTTTCGACAAGGGTCTCGATAGTGAATACTCCTTTGTCAACAAGTTCAAGCATTGCAAGCAATGAGAACTGTATGCTCGGCATGCCCGATGCGGCCTTGAGTGCGCCCCCGATTTTGTCGTCGGGGTGATGCGGGGCGTGGTCGGTTCCAATGAGGTATATTCTGCCGTCGGCCACAGCAGTACGCAGAGCATTGCGGTCATCTGCACTCTTTATGGCAGGGTTGCACTTGATTTTAGTGCCCAGGCGTGCATAGTCCTCGTCGCAGAATGTGAGATGAGCCGGAGTTGCTTCTGCTGTTATATTCCTATCTTCCTTGCCGAACAGTTCAAGCTCCCTTGCCGTGCTTATGTGCATTATGTGCAGCCTGGTGCCGAAGCGTCTTGCAAGCTCTACAGCACTTTCAGTGCTTCTGTAACATGCCTCTGCACTGCGTATTATAGGATGGTATGTTACATCGGGGTCCTCACCGACTTCTTCTTTTATGCGCTTGATGTTTGCCGAAATGATACTGCTCTCTTCGCAATGTACGGCCAGCGGCATGTTCAGCCTTTTCGCTTCGCTGAATATCTTTTCAAGTTCCTCGCGCTTGTCGACAAGCATGTTACCGGTACTCGACCCCATGAAGAGCTTTATGCCGCACACCTTGCTGGTGTTCAGCTTTTCAAAATCGCCGGTATTGCTGTTCGTCGCACCGAAATAGAACGAATAATTGATGAGGCTCTCCTTTGCCGCAATGGCATACTTCTCGTTCAGGGCCTCAATGGTTGTCGTTTGGGGAATGGTGTTTGGCATCTCCATGAATGATGTGACGCCACCTGCTGCCGCAGCGCGGCTCTCGCTGGCCATATTGGCCTTCTTTGTGAGCCCCGGTTCACGGAAGTGTACATGGTCGTCAATAACACCAGGGATAAGGTAAAGTCCTGTGGCTTCAACAATTCTGTCACATGGCAGATGGGGTATCTCATCCCCTTTGAGTATCTCTACAATTTTGCCGTTGTTCACTACTATAGAGCCGCGGAACGTCTCTCCATTGTTCACTATCGTCGGGTTACTTATAAGTATGCGCATGTTGGTGTTGTATTTTTCTTTTGCGAATATACTAAAAATGGGTTATAGTTTCTACAAAAAGAATATTTTGCATCTATACTTGTGTTTATTTATCAAAAAATATATTTTTGCATCACTCTCTGCAGAGCCTGTTGTTTGTGGGTGAGTGGAGGGGATTTTATTTAGAAAGCGTTTATTGGCGCTTTGTTCTTGACATCTCGAAATCTGGTAAATTTCAATTACAGTCAAAGACAAGGCAACGATAGATGTCTATGGTTGTGTATTCATACACTTGGTGACGATAGGGCTTCCCCAATATTGTTGCCTTTGTGTGTTATGATGCATAATAGCGTAGGCTCTGCGTTGCTCGTTCCGACTGTATGGGCATACCAGAGCCTCGAGATGTGGAACGGGTGACAGTACGGTTCCTACGCTTTCTTTGTATTTATTACAATGCCGTTCCGGGGACTGCCGGCAAAATAAACACTGTTAATTTATGAAAACATTTAAGTTTTTGCAGTTCATGCTTATGTCGGTTCTGCTTCTTGGTTTTGTGGCTTGTGGAGGAGATGATGATGAAGAAACCCCATCAAAAAATCCTTCAAATCCAGTAGCTCTAGGATTCAAAAAACTGGTTAAAATGAAAATTGATGATGAGGCTTATGGTACTGGTACTGAAGAGAGTTACCTTTTTGAGTATAATAAAGATGGTGATCTCATTTCTGTGGAATGGGAAGAAGATGATGACACAGAGTCTTTTACATATAAATGGGGTAAGAATGAGCTTGTCGTATATTGTGATGGCGATTTGGAATTTCAATATGAGATATCAGATGGGAAGATTGTTGCCGGTGAACAGGATTCGGAGGTTTATGAATACCAATATGACCGCAATGGGTATATAGAGACTTATGTAGAAAGTGATGAATACGAACAAAAAGAAGAAGAAATATCAGAGTTTAAATGGAGTGATGACAGGTTGTCAAGGGTTGTAAAAACATATTCTGACTTATGGGGTGAATATGAAACTGTCTATTCTTTTGTGTACTCGACTAAAGAATGTGAGGGTTTCTTCCCACTGATAGGTGAGCGTTTTAATGATGATGACCCATTGTGCTATGCGGCACCATGGATGTTCGGCGCAGTTCAGCAATCTCTTCCGAATAAAGTGAAGATTGCGGATAATGGTTCTTCAATAGAAACAAGAACTTATTCATATACTTACGATGATGATGGCTATTTGAAATCCTGTACTATCCGTTATGATGATGGTTGTAAAAAGACCTATAGATTTACTTGGGAATAAATGTGTTGGCTTATGAAAGTTTATAAATTGACTTTTATGCTGTCATTGGCTGTTCTGTTCTGTATTGTAGCCTGTGGCGGCGATGATGAAAACGATGATTCTTCATCATCTTCTTCACCGATTGTTGGCTGTTGGGGGTATTCCAACATTACCTATGTCTTTGAGTCGGACAAGACTGGTTACTATGAGATAGACATGAAGAGTGAAGGCTTGGGGGTAAGACGCGATGATTTTACATGGAAATGTTCTGCGACCCAACTGTTTTTGTCGTATGACGGCAACGGTGATACCAACAAAGGTACATACATGTACTATTATACTCTTGTTGATGATGTTCTTACTCTGTTTTACGATGATGGGGAGTATAAGGGCGCTTATAAGAGACAATAAGGAGATAACTAATATGTAAAAAACGAGATTGCCTATCGGGCAATCTCGTTTTCTATTTTCTCGGCAATCTCCTTGAACTCTTCAGGGGTAAGCTTCAGCTTAGGGTTCGTGAAGAGCATGTCTTTCTCGCTTTTCATCGGTACAAGGTGTATGTGTGCGTGCGGAACCTCAAGCCCCAACACGGCCTGTCCCACCTTGATGCATGGGAAAGCATGCTTGATGCCCTCTGCAACCTTCTTGGCAAATACCTGCATTGCTCCAATCTCCTCGTCTGTGAGGTCGAAGAAGTAGTCAACCTCTCGCTTGGGAATTACAAGGGTGTGTCCCTTTGCAAGCGGATTGATATCAAGGAATGCATAGAACTGCTCATTCTCTGCCACCTTGTAGCTGGGAATCTCTCCTGCAACTATCTTGCTGAATATTGTTGCCATAGCTCCTTGTCTTAGAATGTGATGCTTGTAATCTCAAGGTAGAGCTTGCCTTGCGGAACGGTAATCTCTGCAACATCGCCAATCTTCTTGCCGAGGAGTCCCTTGGCAATAGGGGTGTTGATTGAAATCTTTGCCTCGCGAAGGTTTGCCTCGCTCTCTGGAACGATTGTATATTGCATTGCAGCACCGGTCTTTGTGTTCTTCAAGCCAACCTTGGTGAGAACCTGTACAGTGTCGGTGTTGAGCTTTGAGGTATCGATGATTTTTGCATCGGCAATAACCATCTTAAGCTCGTTGATTCTCATCTCCAGCAAGCCCTGTGCCTCCTTTGCTGCATCGTATTCCGCGTTCTCCGACAGGTCTCCCTTGTCGCGTGCTTCTGCTATCTGGCGCACAACTTCCGGACGTTTTGCTTCAAGCTCCTTTAAATCGGCCAACAATTTCTTGTAGCCTTCTTCTGACATATAGCTCATGTTTAATTAGTTTTATTTTATTGAATATTATCCTATAACAATTGTCCGGGAAAATGTTTCAAGATGCTTCGTCTCTTTTTGAAAAACACTAAAACAAAGGATTCCAACACTAGTGCTGGAACCCATTTCCCTTACTTTACTTTTGCAAAGGTAGCTTCTTTTGGCAAAAAACCAAAATTTATGCGTTGAATTTTTATTTATTATCCTTTTATAACTCTTTTTGTGATATGCGCCGTCATTGGGCAATAAGAGCCTTTATTTCTTTTTCAAGGTCGCTTATCTGGTTGTCGCGCAGAACAATCTCATTCTTCTTGTTTATAAGATAGAACGTAGGCAATGTCTGCACGTTGTAGAGCAGGGCGTTAGACGATGCGGCTCCCTGTCCGTCACGTACGCATATCCAAGGAAGGTTGCTTGCCGACTGCTGCCAGAAGTGCTCTCTGTTGTCGAACGATATCTGGTATATCTCAAACCCGTTTTTGTTGTACTTGTTGTAGAGGTCGCGCAGCATGAGGTTGCGGCTGCTTATGCGCGCGTCTTCATAAATGGTAAAGTCGAGCAGTACGACCTTGCCTCCAAGCGACGAAAGCTTTATGCTGTCGCCCTTTGCATTAGGCAGGTTTATATCGAAAAGTCCGGTTGTCTTTATTTCGCTCTCGTTTGCCTCTATTGTTCTCTGTTTCGCCGGTTGTGTGGCTTTCATTCCCTTTTCTGCAATGTCGTACAGATGATGTGCGCGCTTTGAATGAGGGAATCTGTTCTGCAGGTTGGTCGCTACTGCCGCATAGCATCTGCTGTCGTTCCTGTTCGACATGGGGTTGAAGATGGGCTCTCCGTTAAGCGTGAGCGAGAGGGCATAGTAGGCACTTGCCCCGTTCGGGTTGCCGGCAATGTACTGTTTTGTGATATTTCTCTTGAACTCGGCAATAAGCTCATATATGTCGTTCCTTGTCTTTACTATAGCCGGAGACTTGCTCTTTATCATTGCTGCAACTTGCTTTTCAAGTGCTTTCTGCAACTCTGCAAGCTCTTTTATGCGCATGCTCTCCTCGCTTCCTCTTACGGTGTATGATTCGGCAAAGCTCTTGGCATCACACTCCAGTGTAATGCTTTCTGTAGAGTCTATTGCAACGGTTATCGGCATTTTTCCTTTGAGTGTCACGAAGTAAAAGTCGTAGCACTCCGGCTGCGGCTGGCTGAAACTGAACTTGCCGTCAGCACCTAATTTTGTCGAGTCGAGCATGGTGATGCCGTCAATCCCGGCGTTTGCCAGATAGAGCATCTTGCCGTCGGCATCCTTTACGGTTCCGTTTATGGTGAATGTCGGGCCGTCGTAGCTGTTGCCGCAAGAAAATATAAAGAGTGATGATGCTGCAAGCAGCATTGAGAGAATGTGTTTTGACTTTAAGATATTCATGATTCTGTATTTTCGTGTTTCTCATCACAAAGATAGTGCAAGCGAGTGAAACACAAATGAAAATTTGATGTTTTCCAACGAGCGCAGCCTATTTTCGTGTTTCTTATCACAAAGATAGTGCAAGCGAGTGAAACACAAATGAAAATTTGGCGTTTTCCAATGGATATAGCCTGTTTTCTTGTTTTTTCCGGCACAAAGGTAGTTAAAATGTGGAAAATTGTATATCTTTGCAAGAATTAGAAATAAAAAACTTATTTAAAAAGTATAAAAAGATGAATGTTGTTACGAAAAATGTGGCCTTGCCCGATGGTCGTGTGATTACCATTGAGACAGGTAAGCTTGCAAAGCAAGCCGACGGCGCAGTTATGCTGCGTTTGGGCAATACGATGCTTTTGGCCACAGTCTGCGCAGCTAAGGACGCTGTTCCAGGCACCGATTTTATGCCTCTTCAGGTAGAGTACAAAGAGAAATATGCGGCTTTCGGCCGTTTCCCCGGTGGCTTCACAAGACGTGAAGGCAAGGCTTCGGATTATGAGATTCTTACATGCCGTCTTGTTGACCGTGCTCTTCGTCCTCTCTTCCCCGATAACTACCATGCCGAGGTTTATGTCAATATAGTACTCTTCTCGGCCGATGGCGTTGACATGCCTGATGCTCTTGCTGGCCTTGCTGCTTCTGCAGCTCTCGCAGTATCCGATATTCCTTTCGGCGGTCCTATCTCAGAGGTTCGCGTGGCGCGCATTGGCGGCGAATTCGTGGTTAACCCTACATTTGCACAGCTCGAAGAGGCCGACATGGATATCATGGTTGCTGCAACATACGACAACATCATGATGGTTGAGGGTGAGATGAAGGAGGTTTCCGAAAACGATCTTCTCGAAGCGATGAAGGTGGCTCATGAGGCTATCAAGGTTCATTGCAAGGCTCAGATGGAGCTTATGGAGGAGGTTGGCTCAACCGTAAAGCGCGAATATTGCCACGAGGTGAACGATGAAGAGCTCCGCGCTCAGGTTCATGAGGCTTGCTATGCAAAGGCCTACGCAGTTGCAGCAAGCGGCAACAACGACAAGCATGGCCGTGGCGAAGCATTCGAGGCTATCAAGGAGGAGTTCAAGGCTCAGTTCACTGAGGAGGAACTCGAAGAGAAGGGTGCCCTCATCGACCGTTACTACCACGATGTAGAGAAAGAGGCTATGCGTCGCTGCATTCTCGACGAGGGCAAGCGTCTCGACGGCCGTAAGACAACTGAGATACGTCCTATCTGGTGCGAGGCAGGCTATCTGCCCGGCCCTCACGGCTCAGCAGTGTTCACACGCGGTGAAACTCAGTCCTTGACAACCGTTACTCTAGGCACAAAGCGCGATGAGAAAATTATCGACGATGTCATGAACCAAGGTACAGAGCGTTTCCTGCTTCACTATAACTTCCCGCCGTTCTCTACAGGTGAGGCACGTCCTCAGCGTGGCGTAGGCCGTCGTGAGATCGGTCACGGTAACCTTGCTTGCCGTGCGTTGAAGAATATGATTCCTGCCGATTATCCGTATTGCGTGCGTGTAGTATCCGATATTCTCGAATCAAACGGTTCTTCTTCAATGGCTACGGTATGTGCAGGAACTCTCGCGCTTATGGATGCCGGTGTGAAGATAAAGAAACCTGTTTCGGGTATCGCAATGGGTCTTATCAAGAATGCAGGTGAAGAGAAGTATGCTGTGTTGAGCGATATTCTCGGTGATGAGGACCACTTGGGCGATATGGACTTCAAGGTGACCGGTACTGTTGACGGTATTACTGCAACACAGATGGATATCAAGGTCGATGGCCTCTCATACGAAATCCTTGAGAAGGCTTTGAACCAGGCACGCGACGGCCGTATGCACATCCTCGGCAAGATAACCGAGTGCATTGCTGAACCACGTGCAGAACTCAAGCCGCACGCTCCACGCATCGAGACAATGCGCATTCCTAAGGAGTTCATCGGTGCTGTAATAGGTCCCGGCGGAAAGATTATCCAGGGTATGCAGGAAGAGACCGGTGCTACAATCTCTATCGAGGAGGTTGAAGGCGAGGGTGTAATCGAAATAGCTGCTAACAACGGCAAGGCTATCAACGATGCCATTGCCAAGATTAAGGCTATTGTGGCAATACCTGAAGCCGGTGAGGTATATGAGGGTACCGTACGCAGCGTAATGCCTTACGGTGCATTCGTTGAGTTCATGCCTGGCAAGGATGGCTTGCTACACATCTCGGAAATTGACTGGAAACGTTTCGAGACAATGGAAGAGACCGGTATAAATGAGGGTGACAAGCTGCAGGTAAAGCTTGTTGACATTGACCCGAAGACCGGCAAGTTCAAGCTTTCGCGCAAGGCTCTCCTTGAAAAACCCGAAGGCTATGAGGAGCGTGAGCGTCGTCCACGTCGCGAGCGTCGTCCACATGGCGATAAGGAATAATTCACTGCAGCGGGCAATTGCCCGCTGCAATTTATTTATATAAGGTATAGTTTAAATAAATTTAAAAATATCTCCTCGCATTAGCGGAATATGATATTTTATATATCTTCGCATATACAAAACAATATATAGTCATGAGAAAGATTAGAGCAGCCATAGTAGGTTATGGCAATATTGGAAAATATACACTTCAGGCACTGCTTGCTGCGCCTGACTTTGAAGTTGCCGGTGTTGTGCGTCGTTCAGGTGCAGAGAATCTTCCCACAGAACTTGAGGGCTATAATGTAGTGAAGGATATACGTGAACTGGGCGATGTAGATGTTGCAATCCTGTCAACTCCTACACGTAGCGTGGAAAAGTATGCCAAAGATATACTTGCACTCGGAATAAATACCGTTGACAGCTTTGACATACATTCCAAGATTCTTGAGTTGCGCCGTTCTCTGAACGAGAGCGCAGAGGCCGGCAATGCGGTCTCTATAATATCTGCAGGTTGGGACCCGGGAAGCGACTCGGTTATCCGTACATTGCTTGAGGCGATAGCTCCCAAAGGTATTACCTATACAAACTTCGGTCCAGGAATGAGTATGGGTCATACTGTAGCTGTCAAGGCTATCGAGGGTGTGAAAGCAGCCCTTTCTATGACAATACCGGTAGGAACAGGAATACATCGCCGTATGGTATATATCGAGCTTGAAGAGGGCTACGATTTCAATCAGGTATCTGCAGCCATAAAGGCCGACCCGTACTTTGTGAATGACGAGACGCATGTGATGAATGTTCCTTCCGTAGATGCGCTTCTTGATATGGGACACGGGGTGAATCTTACACGCAAGGGTGTTTCGGGCGTTACGCAGAACCAGCTCTTCGAATTCAATATGAGAATCAACAATCCTGCACTTACAGCACAGGTGCTTGTATGCTGTGCCAGAGCAACTATGCGTCAGGCTCCAGGTTGTTATACAATGATAGAGATACCGCTTATCGATTTGCTATACGGCGACCGCGAGCAGCATATCGCACATCTGGTATAACGTATAAGTGACAAATTATAGTTAAAAAGCGCAATGGTTAGCTTGATTATAGCTCTCCATTGCGCTTTTTTTACTATTTTCGCACCTCAATTCCATTACTGTTATGAGTGAGAATAAGAGAGCCTCATTCGGGGGCAAATTGAGTGTGATACTTGTTTCGGCCGGCAGTGCTATCGGCCTGGGTGCAATATGGCGTTTCCCTTATATAGCCGGCAAGCACGGAGGGGCGGCATTCCTTGTGGTGTTCCTGCTGAGTGTGCTTGCAGTGGGCATCCCGGCCATGCTCGCCGAATTTGCTGTGGGGCGTAAGACAAGGAAGAATGCAGTAGGCGCCTTCCGCTCTCTCTCCAAATATTGGAGCTGGCTCGGTTACAGCGGTGTGATATGCTCCATGCTCATATCGGGCTATTACTATATCATTGCCGGTTGGTCGCTTGAGTACCTTGTCAACTCAGCCGACGGCTCAATGTTCGCTTCCTCACTCACATTCAAGGAACAGTTCGAGGCCTTCCAGGGTTCATTCCGTCCACTCTTCTATTGTATAGCATTTATTCTGTTGACCCACTTCATTGTGTCGAGGGGTGTGGAGAAAGGTATCGAAAAGGCTTCCAGGATAATGATGCCGGCACTGTTTGTGATACTTGTGCTTATGGCTGTGCGAGTGGCATTCATGCCTAATGCAGTGGAGGGTTACCGATTCTTTCTGTCATGTGACTTTGCCGAGGCATTCAAGCCCGAAACTATAATGATGGCTATGGGGCAGGCTTTCTTCTCGTTGTCTGTAGGCATGGGATGCATGGTTACCTATGCTTCATATTTCAAGAACAACAACAATCTTTTCTCAACATCTTTCAATGTCTCGATATTGACAATACTTGTATCGGTTCTGGCTGGTCTGGTCATATTCCCGGCTGTGTTCAGTGCCGGGCTGCAGCCTACAGAAGGGCCTGCACTTGTGTTCGTGACACTGCCTGAAATATTCAGCGGGATGCCGTTGGCAGCTGTGTGGTCGGCAATATTCTTCGTGCTTGTAGTGCTTGCTTCGCTCACATCCACAATCTCTTTCCATGAGGTTATCACAGCATATCTCAGTGAAGAGTTCAAACTGAGCCGTAAGGTATCTGCTGCAATTACTTCTGCATTGTCGATACTCCTATGTACAATGACATTCTTTTCGCTCTTCGGAGTGGATTTCTTTACGCTGTTCGATTATCTGTCGGCCAATATCATAATGCCGTTAGGCGCACTACTTACCTGTATTCTTGTAATATGGTTCATGAAGAAGAACTTCATGAAAGAGCAGCTTACCAATAACGGCAGTGTGAACAAGTATATAGCACCGGCAATCGTGTTCATGCTCAAGTATATCACTCCGTTGCTGATATTCTATATATTCATCAAGAATTTCATCTGATAGATTCTATAACCATTAGGAGCAACGGATTTCCGTTGCTCCTAATGGCTGTAATAGTCTTAATCGCTGTAATAGACTCTCTTGATTCTTGTTGAGACGGATGTGAGCACTTCGTACGGTATTGTCTCCAGCCATTCGGCAAGCTGTGCCGCAGGGAGCGTGGGGCCGAATATCTCGACTGTGTCACCTTCCTTGCACTCGATATCCGTTACGTCTATCATGCATACATCCATGCAGATGTTTCCAATATAAGGTGCCTTCTTGCCGTTCACTATGCAGTATCCTTTCCTGTTGCCGAGTTTGCGGTTAAGTCCGTCGGCATATCCTATGGGCAGTGCCGCTATGCGGGAGTCGCGTTCAAGGCTGCCTTTTCTGCTATAGCCTACGGTCTCCTCTGCA
>JAEIGA010018535.1_pt1 | contig 10608 bp, 11 predicted proteins | sample 9270691 | NCBI WGS metagenome assembly JAEIGA01 (sample SAMN17057246, study PRJNA624740) | gut metagenome | biome: biome; isolation source: fecal sample | host: Bos grunniens | place: China: Xizang | collected 2019 | reverse complement strand
TACTAACATATCACGCGAAGAGATTCGATTATAAATCTCTTCGCGTAATTTCTTGTACAAACGCATCAATATTATAATTGTAATATTTTATGATGCATCTCTAAATTTTTCTTCAGCCACCCCTTGCGCCGTTTCGAGCATGTTTTCTGCGAATATAGCGTAACCTTTTGTTGGGTCGTCAACAAGGACGTGCGTTACTGCTCCAATTAATTTACCATTCTGAATTAAAGGGCTACCCGACATACCCTGCAAAATTCCACCCGTAGCTTTTAATAGTTCTTTGTCTGTTACTTCAACAATTAAATTTTGATTTTCACTTTGATTATTATTCTTTTTCACCTTACAAGTATAAAGCGTAGGTGTAACGCCGTCTATAGTTGTCATAATATAAGCATTTCCGTTTTCAATTTCTTGCTTTAATGCTACTTGAATAACACGCGTTGTATCAAAAATCTCTGACGAATATCCAAAAACTCCCGATGTGCAGTTTTTTAAAATATCGGCATATTTAGTAAGCAAGATTCTGCCCTTTAATTCACCCGGTGAACCTGTTTTACCTTTTTCGTATGATATAATTTCAGCGGCATAAATTTCACCCGAATTTATAGTTAATAACTTACCGGTATCGTTGTCACACACGCCGTGTCCAAGACCACAAATTACATCGGTTGCGGGTGAATAAAACGTTAATGTACCAATACCTGCCGAACTATCTCTCACCCAAATACCCGCCTTATAAACGAGGCTGCTTTTTGACTTGACCGGCTTAAAACTAATAGATTTAATTTTCGAATCACGCTCAATAACTACAGTTATCTCTGAACCATTCGATTTTTCTATTATCCTACTTAAATCGGAATTGGAATATATTTTTTCCCCATTAACCGAAATAATTAAATCCCCTGTTTTTAGCCCAGCTTTTTTGGCAGGATTAACATATCCGTTTTGTGAATCAACATCAGTTAAATCTACAACAAGCACACCCTTTGTATAAATCTTCATACCGAATGGTGTACCAAGCGGTAGAACATATATTGGATCGATTACCTCAAGATTTGCCTTTGTTACGGGTATTATTCCAAACATTTTCATTTCAACGCTATACTTGGCACCGACATTAAAGGTATTGGCGACGTTTTTAATGTTCTGTCCTTCACATATTACTTTTACAGGCAATAAAGTATCAACCGAAAAGCCCTCTCCTGAACTCACTTTATAGTTATCGTTCAATTTGCTGTCAATGACAAATAACGCACCATACAGTGCAAATGAAAGCACAAATAATACAACAGATAAAATTTTAAAAAATTTGCACAAATAAACACTTCCCTTCATATTTTAATCTTTACGGTTTATTACTTTTTATGAAAGTAAAATAAAGTTTAAAAATATAAAAGGAAGCAAATTATCTAGAAGTTTTCAGTTTTAACTAAAATTGTTTCGTTGCCAATTACCTCAATATCAGTCCATGGAATAATTATGTCGTTTTCTTTACCAAAAAGACCTAAAAAAGTGTGTTTACCATAAATAATTATTGAAGAAAGCTTTCCATCTTCAGTATTAAATTCCACGTCCGAAACCGTACCTATTACAGCACCATTTTTTACACAAACTACCTGTTTATCCTTAAGATCGTTCACCTTGCAAATCATATAAATCCCTCCGTTAATTTATATGACGTAAAACGAAAAATTTTAACTCTTTATTTTTTGTATAGCAAATTTTTCAAGTCGTGAAACCTGAGCCTGTGAAATACCTATTTCGTTAGATACCTCCATCTGAGTCATACCATGCATAAAACGAAGATTCAAAATGTTTTTCTCGCGCTCACTAAGTCCATTAATAGCCTCTTTAAACGATATTTCTTGCAACCAATTATTATCGTCATTATTATCGCCGATTTGGTCTAAAACACAAATCGTATCGCCTCCATCCGAATAAATTGGTTCATAAAGCGAAACAGGGTCAACAATACTTTCAAGCGCAATTACAACGTCGGATGCAGGCAACTGCATCTCATCTGCTATTTCCTTAATCGTTGGCTCACGATGGTGTTTATTAGTTAATTGCTCTTTTACTTGCATTGCTTTATATGCTGTATCTTTAATCGAACGACTTACTCTTATTGGATTATTATCTCTTAAATAGCGACGTATTTCACCAATAATCATTGGCACTGCATATGTGGAAAAACGCACACCGTGTGATGAATCGAAATTATCAATTGCCTTAATAAGACCAATACAACCTACCTGAAATAAATCATCAAGATTTTCACCTCGACCTGTAAAACGCTGAACAACACTTAATACCAATCTCAAATTTCCATTAATAAGCATTTCGCGTGCCGAAGCACTTCCTTTTTTTACAAGCAAAAGATATTCTTCTTTTTGACTTTCCTTTAACACGGGCAATTTTGAAGTATCTACACCGCAAATTACGACCTTTGTTTTATACAAAGAAAACACCTCCGATAATAAAATTATTACCAGAGGTTATGTTAAATAATCCATTAAAATATAAAATTGCTAGAAATTTTACTGTTTAAGTATACTCTCAAAATATTCAAAAGACTGCGCTTTAACATCATTCATCATTTGCAGTTTTTCATCAATACTAAATTCTGATGAAACTATATTAAGCACTTCGCCTTTTGCAACTTCGGTCCTACCTAAAATAAGGTTAACAAGTTCTTTAATATTAGGATGTGAAATCTCTTTAATTTTATTGCTCGTAAGTGCCGCCTGAATGACGATTTCACCAATGATTTTGGAGCCGTATTCAATATCTTCTCCTAAAACAGCTTCATTATCAACTCGTGCAGATACTACATCAATGTTTTCATTATCTAAACTAAGGTTCTCTTCTAAATTTACCTCATCAAGATTTTTTAGATTTTCAATTTCAGTTTCAAGTCGGGTAATTATTTTTTTAAGATTTTGAAGTTCGTCATTAAGACGCTTATTAGAAAGTTCAGAAATCTGCAATCTATCAAATAACTGTCTATTCTGCTTTATCAGAAGGTTCTTGTTCATTATTTTCACCATCCGCAATTTCAATTTGTGGTCCGCCCGATTTAGCGTATGCCTCAGTATTACAGGGTAGATTTTTCTTTTTTAAGAAATGTTCAAAAATTCTCTTTAATATGTAATGTAATACCGCAAAGGTAGGAACACCTAAAAGCATGCCGAGTATACCGAACAAACCGCCGCCCAAAACTATAGCAAACACAACCCAAAAAGCCGAAATGCCCGTTGATTCACCCAAGATTTTAGGACTGATGATATTGCCTTCAACCATTTGTAAAACAATAATAAATATAACAAAATACAAACATTTAAGCGGATCATACAATAGAAGTAAAAAGGCACAAGGAATAGTACCAATGTAAGGTCCAAATATCGGAATCAAATCAGTTGCGGTAATAATTACTGTAATAAGCATTGGATATGGCAATCGCATAATTGTTACACCAACAAAACAAACAACACCTATAATAAGAGCGTTAATAAGTTTACCATTAATGTATCCTAAGAAAATTTGATTACTCTTCTTACCGATATCGATTAAGAAATTAACATTTTTTTGACTAAAAAATGCATAAAGCATCTTTTTCAACTGTGCTTTAAACATACGCTTATTAGCAAGAGCATATACAGCGACAATAATACCGATAACAAAATCTGCCAAGAAGGTAGCAATATTAACAACACCGGTATAAATAGCGGTAATTAGTTTACCTGCGTTGCTCTCAAAAACACCCAACCAATCCGAAGTGTTAAGATAATTATCAACCGTAATTTTAATATCACTTGGCAAATCATTATAGAAGTTGTTAAGTAAACTATCCTTGTTGGTAATGGTATTGTCAACCCATACCATAAATTCGCCCCAACGACCAGAAAAATCACTAGCAAACTCAGTAATACTGGTTACAAAACTCGGTATTATGGCATATATTAAAATTAAAATAATTAAAATAAACGCTATTAATGATACGCCAATACCGAAATATAGAGATAATTTTGGAAAATCCTTACCATTTTTTGACAATTTTTTAAAAAACCTATTAAAGTGCTTAGCAAAAAAATTAGTCATAGGATTAACCAAATACGCAATAACTAATCCCACAATAACAGGTTGAAGAATCGAAAAAATTCTACTAATACCTGCTGTTATGTAATTAAATTTATAAAAGAAAAAGAATACAACAACTACCGCCGCAATAACAGCAAAAATCATTAAACCGATTTTAAGTAGCGAGTTTTTATTATTGTTGAATCTCATTTTCACCTGAAGATACACCTCTAAATCTTTTAATTAGTAAAGTAAAAATAATAAAAACCAATATACCAAAAATCATGCCAGAAGCATCGAGCAACACGTCACTTACTTGGCATGAACGCCCAGGTATAAAATATTGATGAATCTCATCACTACAAGAAAATACAAACGCAATTAAAAAAGCAAAAATATATCCGCACGCTTTCTCAAGGCACTTAAAACTATGGAAAAATCCACTTAGCAAAAACGCGAGTGCCATATAGACAGAAAAATGTGCCGCTTTTCTTGCAAGAAGTTGATAACTAATAATGATTTCCTCTTGTTGTTCTGCAGATAATTCCTCAAAATCATTTAGTAAAACTTTGGCAGCAAACTCAATAAAGCCGCCACTTTGTGCGGTTGAAACATCAGCAGGTTGATGCGACATAATAAAAATAAACGTCATAACTGCCAGAGAAAGCACCAAGCAAGAATATCTAATAAAAGTATTTTTCATAATCAAAATGTCAAAGGGGCAAACAGAATGCCCCTTTATTTATCAAATAATTATTTTACGTAAGGGTATGGATTTACCCAACCACCGTTTATTGCGATACCAAAATGTAAATGATAACCTGTTGACCAACCTGTGGTGCCAACATAACCGATGGTTTGTCCACCCTTGACCTTTGCTTTTACCTTGATTCCGCTCGCAGATTTTTTAAGATGAGCATAAATAGTTAAATATTGTTTACCTTTATATTTACCATGGTCAATACGTACATTATTACCGTAACCGCCACCGCAACCACAACTATAATTTTTACCATAGTTATGTCCGCAACCATTATAAACGTGCGATACAACACCGGCTGCAGAAGCCACAACCTTTTTACCAGCAATGCTTCCGCCCGCAATATCAATACCCTTATGGTTGCCTCTATGAACCGAATCGTTGCTCTGCCAATAAGCACTAACATAACTATAACCCGGCACAGGCCATTGGAACTTACCATTAAACGTACCAGAGTATGCAGGCGTTCCACTTAGCAAAGAATCAAGATATGCTTCTTTTTGTGCGATTTGCTTTTCAATGCTTGTATTTTTGCCGGTAAGTTCAGCCTCTTCTTTATTAATTTGGTTAACCAAACCGTTAACCTCTGCAACTTGCTTGTTAAGTTTTGCTTTTTTAGAAGCAAGTGTTGCTTTAAGCTCGTCTTGTTTAGCTTGACGTTTTTTGTTATTTTCAATCTCTGCTTGAATTTCAGAAATTGCAACAATAATTTTATCCACAAGCACCTTATCTTGTACCGACATCGACTGTGAAAGTTCAGAGAGCATCAAAAACTCTGAAAAAGATTCTGCACCAAGTAAAATTTGAATATTGTTTGATGTATTATTTAAATGCATTGAGCGAATTCTCTTTTTAAATCGCTCTTTTGTAGAATCAATCTCAGCATTTTTCTTAGCAATATTTGCCTCGCTTTTTGCAATTTCATTTTTAAATTTAACAATCAAAGCATTACAAGCATTAATCTCTGCTTGTGTAGCGTTAACCTGTCTTTGATAAGCGTTTCTTAAGGTAACTTTGTCTGCCTTTTGGGCTTTAAGTTTTTTAATTTCGGCTTCCAATTTTTTAGATTGTGCCTCAAGATCCGCAATATCTTGTTTAGTATCATCAACCTCATTTGCTGATACCGAAACAAAACCGATAGAACAAGCGCCAATAATCATTGTAAGAACAAATAAAACTGAAAGAATGCGCTTAACTGTCAATTTATTCATAAATTCCTCCGAAAAAAAGTTTAAAGAGCGGAAAACTCACTGCCTTCACGACGAAGATATTTGCCAATCATAATAACACTGCCAAACACACCTGCTAGCACACCAATTGCGGCAAATATACCTAGCAATAACCAAGCTACCTCGCCGAAAGGTACAACTTGTGATGTACCTAAAGTACCCATAATAGTATCAAGGGCAACACGATAACAGAAGTAAACAAGGCATTCAGAAAGCAAAGCAGAAATTATACCAATAATAATGCCTTCCACTACAAATGGTATACGAATAAACGCATCTGTAGCACCTACTGCCTTCATAATACTAATCTGCAACTTTCTGTTGTACATAGTAACACGTATTGTGTTAGAAACAATAAGTAAAGAAATAAATAAAAGAATACCGATAATCCAAGTTCCCGCAACGGAAACACCTTTTTTAATTGAATTAATGGTATTGGCAAGCTCTGCTTGTGACTGTATAGAATCAACACCCTTAACGGCAGCAATTTTATCAACCGTTTCTTTAAAGTTATCCATACTTGAAAGGGTTACCTTAGCACCATCTGATAGCGGGTTTCCACCCTCTTCGTCGAGGAATTCAAAGTATTGCTCTTTACCTGCCAGAACAGATACTTTTAATACTTCCAAAGCTTTTTCTTTTGAAATATATTCAACATTATTTTCAACGTTTTCAATCTTTTCGATTTCTGCTATAACTGCCATTGCCTCTTGCTCGTTATGAACAAGATACATATCATCGGTTAGTTTATCCGCAGAAACGGGATTTTCATCGGCATATATTACCGAGTTTTTATCGTTAAAAAATACCATAACAACATTTTGTTTTTCAAGGTTTCCAAGAGCCAAATCAATGTTGAATGAAACGAGTAAAGCGAGACCGATTAAAACCATACAAGCAACTAAAACACCTATTGACGCAAAAGTCATTAGTCGATTAACCCATACGTTTTTAAATCCTTCTTTTGTGAGGTATCTCATACTTGAAAATTTCATTATTCCATACCTCCCGCATTGTCGGCAACAATCTTACCACCATCAAGCATAATCACGCGATGATGAAAATCACGAACCAAATTATGGTCATGTGTAACCATAAGAATTGTTGTACCTTTTTGATTGATAGCACTAAGAAGTGACACGATCTCGTAAGACATATTGGGATCAACGTTGCCTGTTGGCTCGTCCGCAATAATTAAATCAGGTGAATTTACAAGCGCACGAGCAAGGCCTACACGCTGTTGTTCACCACCGGATAACTGATTCGGCATAGAACGTGCTTTATGACCAAGACCAACAAGGCTTAAAGCTTTTGAAACTTCTTTTCTAATTGTTCTGGGCGAAGCGCCAACAACGTGCATAGCAAAAGCAACATTGTCAAAAACGTTCATAGTAGGTATTAAACGGAAGTCCTGAAAAACAATACCCATTGTACGTCTTAAAAGCGGTACGTTTCTGCGACGTAATTTTGTAAGGTTGAAACCGTTAACCATAATAGTACCGGTATTTGCCTTTTCTTCACGCATAATAAGTTTCATAAATGTACTTTTACCGGCACCTGAAGAGCCTACAACAAAGACAAACTCGCCCTTGTTAATTTGTATATTCACATCACTTAACGCATGAGTACCGCTGTTATAGGTTTTTGAAACACCGTTAAACTCAATAATGGGATTAGGTGTTTGTTGAAACGCTAAATCCATAATATTTAAAATCCTACCTTTGTTTAATACTTAATTGGATTTGCTTTAAGATACTTATTAACCATAAGCGCAATTTTGAAGATAATGGCATGGTCAAACTCGCGAAGATCAAGACCTGTAATTTTTTTAATTTTATCAAGTCTATACACAAGAGTGTTTCTGTGAACAAAAAGTTTTCTTGATGTTTCAGAAACATTAAGGTTATTCTCAAAGAAACGTTGAATTGTAAAAAGTGTTTCTTGGTCAAGACTTTCAATTGAACCGCGCTTAAACACTTCACTTAAATATGTTTCACAAAGTGTTGTGGGTAACTGATAAATTAGTCTTGCAATACCAAGATTATCATAGTTAATAATCGACTTATCGGTATCAAAAACTTTGCCGACCTCAAGGGCTGCCTGTGCCTCTTTAAATGATTTTGCTAAATCTTTAATATTTTCGACAGTGGATCCAATACCAATTACAACATGGCAATAAAACTCACCTGATAGTGTGTCGGCAATTGAAGATGCGAGATTTTCAATATCCTTAGATAAAATATCCTGCTTAACCTCTTTAACAAGAGCAACATCTGTTTCGTTAATATTGATAACAAAATCTTTATTTTTATCAGGGAAAAGATTTTGAACAACATCGTATATAGAAACATCATTTTTGTCAAGTGCACGAATAAGAATAACACTTCTGGTTTCATCGCTATTAAAATATAATTCACGAGCCTTTATGTATATATCACCCGGAAGAATATTATCGAGAATAATATTTTTAATAAAATTACGACGATCATATTTCTCGTCATAATAAAATTTAATATTTGTGAAGGAAATAGCAATAATTGAACAATATTTCTCTGCTAACGGGTCATCACCCTGAACAAATGCATAATAATCTAACTGATCACTATTACCCAATGCTTTAACAGTATAACCATTAACAATGGTGCTTTTACTGCCAATATTAGTATGAAATTCTTGTGCGTCAATATTTTCACCAATTCTGCCTAAATCACTACAAGCAATTATGTTAAAATTAGAATCAAGTACACCGATTGTACAATCAATTGTTGAACGCATTTGATGAATAACACTTTGAAATAATCTGTTAGCCATTAAAAATCCCTCCACTAAAATAAAGCAAAATAACCCAAAATATTTTTATGTATATATTATACATAAATTTTATGGTTTTTTCAAGAGTATTTAACAAAAAAGTTACAAATTTATTACAAAAAAATAAGTGCCACTCTATTAAAGAGTAGCACTTAAAACAAATTATACTTAGTTTGTAACTGTAAGTTCGGTATCCTTATCGAAGAGATGAATATTATCAGCTTCGAAAGCGATCTTAATCTTATCACCGGGACGAGCAGTAGAAGTCGGAGCAACACGTGCATTAATTGCCTGACCTTCACAGTTCATGTAAAGATAGGTTTCAGCACCCATAAGCTCGGTAACTTCAACATCTGCTTCAACAATGCTATCAGGATTAGCAGCAATGATTTCAGGTTCGTTATGAACATGTTCAGGACGAATACCTAAAATAATCTCTTTGCCAATATATTCCTTAAGACGATCATCAGCATTTTTAGAAGCCGGTAACTTAATCTTATACTTAACACCTGCACGAGTTTTGGTATCTTCTGAACCGAACTCAAAATAGTAGGTATCGTTTTCACAAAGTATAACACCATCAATGAAGTTCATATGAGGTGAACCGATAAATCCGGCAACGAATAGGTTGCAAGGTTCAAGATACAACTTTTGAGGAGTATCAACCTGCTGAATAAGACCGTTCTTCATAACTACGATTCTGGTACCCATGGTCATAGCTTCTGTCTGGTCGTGAGTAACGTAAATGAAGGTTGTACCAAGTCTCTGGTGGAGTTTTGAAATCTCGGTACGCATTTGTGCACGAAGTTTAGCATCAAGGTTAGAAAGCGGTTCGTCAAGAAGGAATACCTTAGGCTCACGAACGATAGCACGACCAAGCGCTACACGCTGACGCTGACCACCCGACAAAGCCTTAGGCTTACGCTCGAGCAAATGTTCAATATCAAGAATACGTGCTGCTTCTTCAACACGACGCTTAATTTCATCTTTAGAAACCTTTCTAAGTTTAAGACCAAATGCCATGTTATCAAAAACTGACATATGAGGATAAAGAGCATAGTTCTGGAAAACCATCGCAATATCTCTATCCTTAGGTGCTACATCGTTTACAAGACGATCGCCAATGTAAACCTCACCATCAGAAATTTCTTCAAGACCGGCAACCATACGAAGAGTAGTTGACTTACCGCAACCTGAAGGACCTACGAGAATAATAAATTCTTTATCCTTAATTTCAAGGTTAAAGTCGGAAACGGCAACAACGCCGCCGGGATATTTTTTGTAAACATTACGCAAAGATAGACTAGCCATTTATGCGACCTCCTAAAAAAATTTATACTTTTCTTTATTACACCAATTATTATACCAAGTGTTTTTGCAAATTGCAATAAACACATTTAACAAGTATTTGCCTAAACTTTTGGTAAATTTGCACATTATTTATTAAATACTTGTAAAATTTGGTCGTTTGTCAGTTCTATAGTGTCCCCTTCAGACAAATTGTCGGGCAGTAACAGTCCGCCTATTGCAATTCGCTTAAGTTCGTTAACACCCAAATCAATTGCGCCGAACATTCGCTTGATTTGGTGATACTTGCCCTCCATTATAACAACCTTTGCAACGTTCGGCTCAATAATTTCAAGGGTTGCGGGTAAGCATTTTGTGCCGTCCGCCAAAACCACACCGGATTTAAAAAGTTCTATTGCGCTTTGGGGAATTTCGCCATCAAGC
>JAEIGA010018534.1_pt1 | contig 10609 bp, 19 predicted proteins | sample 9270691 | NCBI WGS metagenome assembly JAEIGA01 (sample SAMN17057246, study PRJNA624740) | gut metagenome | biome: biome; isolation source: fecal sample | host: Bos grunniens | place: China: Xizang | collected 2019 | reverse complement strand
ATCTGCTATTAATACTTGGACAATAACCGATCCTCTTAAAAGATAGACTGCAAAAAATAATAATCTTAATTTTATTGAATTATGGAATATAACAGATGTAAAGAAATTTATTAAAAGTAAATAATACTAGATACTAAGGAAATAAAAATATGTATAATAAAAAGAAAATATATAACTCTTCAAATAAAGAGATAAATCAATGGGCGAAACTTTATACTGAAAGTTTAACTGAAAAAGAATTAAGTGAATCAACATCAGATGAAGATCTTTTAAATACAGCATTTAGCACACTATTATACTTTTTATGTGGTGAAGGAAATGTTGTTTTAAAAGATACAGAATGGGTAAATTATCTTATTAATGATATTGATGCAGCTATTCAAAAAGGAATATTTAAACCTTCATTTAATGATAAACAACATATTAAGAAACTTCAAGATATACGTTTAGGTGAAGATGAAGATAATCTTGCTGAAGATGAAGAAGAAACTTCAGACGAAGATTAATTTTAAAAATAATTTAAGTTGTTAATTAGAAATAAAACTATTGTAATTTAATTATGATAGTTTTATTTTTTTTATAAAGTAAATATATTCATGAAAAGTTTTATAGAATATATATTAGAAAATAAAGGTCATTAGTTTGAATATGACTTTAAAGATGCATTAGAAGCAGCAGCAAAAGAATTATCAATTAGCTAGACTAATTATAAAATAAAAAATTATGATAACATTAAATATATAGATGATGCTATACAGTTTTTATAGAAATTAAAAGAAGCCGGCGTAACAAAAATAACTAGTATCAATTTAGATGGTGGAAAAAATAATAAACGAGAAATATTTAAAGAATTGTCAAACAAAGAATGGAAATTTGTATCTCCAACAGCTAATGTTGGGAAAATATTATCAGATATAACATTAATAACTAATAAGGGTGAAATATATCTTTCATTAAAAACAGGAAGTACATTAGCATTTAATAATACAGGAATTGGAAAATTTAAGCCTGAACAGGTTAAAAATGGAAAAGGATCAATTGGTTGGTTTTTAAAAAAATGTATAAATGATGGTGTAAAAGTAAATGGTACAAGTTTTGAAGATGCGTATGTAAAATATTTTGCTAAATACAGAAATAATCTTTTAAACAAATTTATAACAGCTTTTAATAATTATAAAAATAAAAATACTATTTTATAGGATGTTAATGATATCATAAATAATAATAAATCAGACAAAGAATTAAATGCTGCATTTTCAGATTTTATTTCTAAATTAATTAGTTAGCATGCTAATGAAAAAGGATATAGTATAGTTGATATTTTTGCATATTATGTAGGTAAAGCAACAGATTCAAAATTATTACAAGCATATTATAACTATATTAAAAGTGATAAACCAAGTGATAAACCGCGTAATAAACCACATGGTTATATGACAGCAGCAGTTAAAGAATTATTTGGAAAACCATCTAAAAACAATAGATTAGTAGATATATTAACTAATCCACCGACTAATAAAATAACTGCTGATGAATTTAATATAAAAACTAAAAATAGTGAAATTGATAATTCAAATGTAGATTAGGAAAAAATTTCATCAATTGTATTACAAGCAACAGATTTTAATATGCCATTTTTTAAAGACTGTATAAAATCATTAATAGGTTTTGGATATATTTATGTACATTTAGCAAATAAAGATATTCATTTTATAGATTTAAGAAATGAAACTACGTTAGATGTTATTGCGCATGATATTGAAAAAAATGGTAATATTTCAGTACATGCACCTGATGCAGCAAAACGAATTGATTTAAAAATTACATCTAAATATATAGATAATTTATCATTAACATTTAGAAATGTAAATAGTGGCATATTTCCAAATAAAATGTTATTGCAATATAGTGGATTTTCAGATTTAGCATTGTCTGAGCTTCATTTATAATATTAAAGTTTTAATATTTAATGTTTTAAAATAAAGCAAATTAATTTGCTTTATTTTTTTTTGAAGTAAATAAAACAATATGATCTTAAGCAAATTATTTAAACAAGTTTTTATAACTGAAAGTAAACAAGAATTTCCAAAAACAATTGCATTAGTTGGTGGAAGTTATAAACCACCAACCGCTGCACACTGGTATATGGTTGAATAGTATGCTATTAAAGCAGATGAAGTTATAATTTTAATTTCAGATCCAAAAAATCCTAAATCAATTCGCAGAACTGCTAACGGTACAATTATAACTGCACAAATGGCAAAAGAAATATTTGACATATATATTGCTAGATATAATTTTTAGAAAAAAGTTAAAGCTATTATATCACCAGAACCTTCACCAATTACAGCATTATTTAAATATATTGATAATAATCTTCAAGACGTAAATGTTATAATGGGTGTAAGTAAAAAAGGCGGAGATGAAGCTAGATTTAAATCAGCTGAAAAATATTATGCTGATAATGAACATATAAATCTTTTAAATCCACTTGAAACAGCAGTTGAACCATATTTAGATAAAAATGGATAGCCTATATCTGCAACAGATGTTAGAAGTAATATTGGTAATATTGAAGTTATTAAAAATTATCTTCCTGAAAAATTAACGCCTGGTGATATTTAGAAAATACTTAGCATATTAGAAGTAAAACATATATCCGAAGCTGAGGAAGTTTCTAAAGATGATCTAAGATCTCTTGATGAAACAGAAAGTATACATTTAGATATTACAGATGAATTATTAATGCAAGCAAAAATATCAGCATATAATGTTGGACTTCAAACAAAAGATCATAAAGGAAAAGATATTCCTGTAACACCTAAGAAATTTCCTGAAAAAGCTGTAGATATTGTTTTTCCTGTACAACAATTGCTTGTTGAAATATTTTTAGATAATAAAACTAAAAAATGGGATTCTAATATAAATTATAATGGAGTAAATGTAAAATTAAGTCCTGATCAAATGGGTCAATTTTTTACTTCACAATTTTATAAGCGTTTAATGGCTAAACTCCAACGAGAATGGCCATTATCTGATGAATTATATGGTGGACTTTATTCTGGTATAGCAAATAAAGAAATGTTAGTTGGATTAAATCCTATCGTAGCTGAAGATGGTGATTCGGAAGAAAAAGAACATAAAGAAACACGAAATGCTAGTGGACGTAAATATATGAATTTTAGTGATATCGGTGTGAAAAACGATTCAGCTAAATATGCATGTTGGCCAAAACAAGGAAAAGAATTTAATTGGAGCCAGTGGAAAGATTGGAAAAAAATAAAACCGCTGTGCAGAATGAGATTCGAGTATTCAAATCAACATGAATACGGTATAACATTATCTGTTGTTGGAGAAGGTTATAAATACCGTGGTTTTAAAAGCTATGATTTAACTGCAAAACCTATTCTTCAGTGGCTTACAAAAGAAGAAAATATGGATTTAATGAAATTATCTGTTGTCGATAAATTTATTAAATTTTGCAATGAAAGAATATCAAAATATGCTTATATGGATCCAAATGAAGTATATGAAAAAATAAATAATCCAGATAATATAACAGTTGATGAAATAGTAAGTACACAAGTAAAAATAAAAAAGACATTAGATGATATAATTAAGAAAAAACAACCTGACAGTTTTAAGTGGATATAAGTATGAAAAAAAATAAAAATAAAGTTGTAAAAGAAGATGCTGTAATTGGTACTTCATCAAGTGCAGCAAGCAGCGGAATAGTATCACATGATACCGGTATTTCAACAAATGATATTTTAGGAAAATGTAAACATTCTAAAACTGATGGATATATAAAAGATGGTTGTTTTCATATACCAAAAAATGTTTTTAATAAAACACAATCACGAGAAATTTTTACAGGAAAAAAACGTAAACAAATAAAAAATAATTATTCTAATATTTTGCAAGAAGCTGATATTAAGATAAGTAATTTATTTTTAAATGAAAGTGATAATAATAAAAAAATTTTAAGTGATTTGTGGAAATATATTCGTTCAACATTTAAAACAATGTTAGACGTAAAAAAATGGTTTTCTAAAAGAAAACATGCAATGAAACAATATATTGATAATAATATTGATGATAAAAATGCAAAAATGTTAGCAAATAAAGCATATATTTGTCTTGAATATATAACATAGAATAATCAAGTAAATGAAGCATCATTTGGAAAAATTATCAAAGTTATTGTATGTATATATCTTTTAGCATTATTTATACCTGGTGCGTTAACTGGTATTTCAATTGGAATTTAGCATGGATCAATATTTTCTGCAATTACTAATGGTATTGCAGGTGGTGTTATAAATACATGGTCAGGTATAGTATCATTACTATTACATTTACCTGTAATTGGAAATATAATTGCATTACTAATATAATATTATGAACACATTTAATAATCATATTGCAACATTTACAGCTGATTTACCTAATAATAAAACAGCATCTAATAATATATCATAGAATGATTTAAAAACTATGAATATGTTGCCAAACATTAATGGTTTAAATACAAATTTAACTAGTTCTAAACAATGGTTTGCATATTTTCCAATTGAAAATATACTTGGAAGAAAATATAATGGTATTGAATTACATCTTAAAGGATTTAGCTTACCACAAATGATTATGGGAAGTATGCAAGTTTCATATAAAGGTTATCAAAAAGAAATTCCTAATAAAGTAATGAATGCTGAAAATAAGGAATTAACATTAACTTATTTTATAGATGAATATTGGCAAAATTATAAAGCACTTTATTTATGGATGTCATCCACTGGTGGAAATATAAATAATGTTGTTTAGGGTGAAGCAATTAATCCTATTGTTCCATCTGATTATCTTCCACTTAGAATATATCTTTTAGATAATTATAAAAAGAAAATTATATAGTTTTTGTTTGAAAATTGCTGGATAAAAGTATTTAATGAAGTATCACTTGATCAAAATAATCCAAATGAAGTAGAAGCAAGTTTTACATGTTCATACGATCGTTTTTGTATAGAAGATGTATAAATTTGATTTTATTTAGAGTAAATAAAAATATAAACACACTAAGGATATAAAAAATGATACTTAATGAATTTGATGCTTATCAAGCAGCTTTAAGAAAAATAAATTTAAATGAAGAAGCCATGCCTGTATATAATGGTAAAATTCTTACTGAAAACGTTGACACATATTGCAAAATACAAAAATTACTTGCATGTAATCGTTTTGAAGGCGCACATCGTTGGCTTTATGATTTAGATATTGAAAATCTTGATGAAAGTGAAATAAATAAAGTTTGTAATCTATATAATTTAGGCGTTGAACGAAAATTAATTACAGATGATGATAAAAATGAAGAAACAAGTGATGAAACAGCTGAAAAAACAGATGAATGTGATTTAATGAGTGGAAAAATGGATCAAATTACGATAGTTAAAGATCCTGCGCCTGTAATGCCAGATATTAAACCTACACCTGAAATGCCAACTTCAGCATATACAGTTGTTTATTCAGCTATGCGTGATGGTGAATTAAAAACCGGTGAAGCATATTCAAATTCATTAAATACACGTTCTGCAAAAGCTGATATAATCAGCAAACTTGAAAAAGCTGGATATCAGAATATTACAATTCTTGCAATTGAAGCAGGCGATCCAGATATGACAGGATGTGATAATACATTTTGTAAGCAAGCTGAAATTCCTACATATGAAGATGAAGCTGCTGTAAATGAAGAAGACGAAGAAACTTCTGATGATTCAGCTGAAGAAGAAAAAGATGATTCTGAAGATAATAGCGAAGAAGACGCTGATTCTAAAGAAGATAATTCAAGTGATGATGAAGATAAAAAAGAAGAAGATGCTGAAGAACCAGATGAAAAAATAAAAGATGATGCTAAAGAAGAAGATGGTAAAGAAGATGCATCAGATGATAAAGAAGAGGATGAGTTATCAGATCAAGAAAAAATACAACTAAAAGATTCTTATAAAAAAGCATTTAAAGCAACTATGCAAAAATGTAAATACTTTGATAAGAGCTTTAATGATTTAACGTTAGAAGAAAAAGTTAAATTCTTTGAAACAATAAATGCTGCATGGAAAGATAAAGCTGATCCATCTAAATTTATGACAGATAAAGAATTAGAAACACTTGAAAAAGTAGTTGTTAAGAAATAATGTAGCCTGAAGAAATAAATCCTAATACAAAATGCTGTTTAAATTGTAGATTTTTTGATCAGCGAACAGCATTTTGTAGATTAAATCCACCGCAAGTGGTATTACAATATGTAAATCGCGTTGCATATCCAACTGCAGCATATCCAAAAATACCTGTTCCAAATTTAGATTGGTGCAGTTATTTTGAAAATATTAATAAAAAACAAATAATTTAAGTTGTTAAAAAAATATGTCCTTTATATGTTTTAAACCTTGGAAAATTTTCCGAGGTTTTTTTGTTTTTGATGTATATATACTTGCTTCAGGTACACCAAATTTTTTAAAAAACATTTTTGGAACCAATTTATATATGTATGTTTTAAATTTTTGCCATACCCATTTTTGATTATATCCGAACGCACGTTCAGTTACATTAAATGTTCCTTTTGAATCAATATATACTGAACAATTATTATTTGACAATTCGTTATATGAAACTTTAAATTCTTTTGCTAATTCTAATTGCACACTTGGAACAAACGTTAAAACCCAGTCAGGTGTATAAATATGTTCTCTAAATAATGTTTTAGATTTATTATTAATATCTTGGTATTTTTCAGATTCAAACAGATTAAATGCCGGCGGCTAATATGAAAAATCATTTATTACAGACAGTTTACATGCTTCGGATAACCAATTTAATGTATCAACTTCTTCTGTACTATCAACTGATAATGTTTGATTATGTATATCATCAAAACATGTTAACTATCGTCTTTTATTTTTCCCCATATTATAGCTCCTTTATTTTTTCTTGAATATATTGTTCAATTTCTTCTGATATTATTTTAAGTTGTTGAGATTTATTTACATCAGTTTTATTTATATATTTTTCAATTATATCATTTATTTCAGTTAAAGGTGTTTTTATATTATTCATTTTTTCTTTATATATGTTTATACAGTTATTTTTTCCATATATATGTTTTATTATTTTAAACAAAATATAACTATCAATATTTTTATGTTGAATAAAAAATATGTTTTTATATTCTTTACCTAGATATTTGATTAAAATATTACTATTAAAAAATGTATTAAATAATTCAATACACATATCATTAAATTGCAAAATATTTATATCAATATCTTTTTCTTTTAATACATATTTTAATGTATGTTCATTATTTAATAGTTTGTTTAATTTTTCAGGAAAATATTTTTCGTTTTTAAAATTAAGCAATATATTATCATTTGGAAGACATGAACCTAAAATAAAAAAATAATTTGGTTGAAGTCTATTATATGATACAATAAACTTAGAAAGTTCAGCAATAATAAGTTTTCTAAATATTGAAAGTAATTTTGTTTTACTTATATTCTTAGATAATACATATTTTCCATCTATATTTTTAAAACAATCATTATATGTATCGAAAAAATTAATAATTGCAATATCTAATAAATGTTTAAAATATAATAGATGAAATTTAGGCATTTTATTTTATTGTTTGTTGTGGTTTAAATTGGCTTGCATACTTTGATATTGCAGCTAAAAGAATAGATTGCGACATTTCATTTTTACATGTATTTAAATCAACAATCATTTCCTTTAAATTAGCAATCTTCTTTTCTGTTTCAATAACAATAGTTTGTATTTCATTAATATCCATATATTTTACTTTCTTTACTTATTAATAATATACTTTTTTAAAGTAAATAATATTAAAATATTTTTAAGGATTAAAACATGTTAAATCAAGTTACAAAAATACAAGTTAAAAAACTTACATTAGATAGTGAAATAGTTACACATGTTATACCATCTACAGTTGAATTAACTAGTACGATTAATGATAATGATAGAATACGAATTGCTGATATTGCTATTAATGGTGATGTTACCACTATTTATGCTCCACCCCATCAAAATATTTCACATAAATTAGATTCAGTTGAATTTTCTAATATAAGTGGCGATTTTTTAAAGACTGACGTTGCTGAAGGTATTTATGCTAAAAAAGAAGAAATTCCAGGTATTGCAACTGAAAGTAACACAGGAACAATTAAACTTGGATATAAATCATCAAATCAAAATGATAAAAAATATCCAGTTCAAATAAATGACTAGTTTGAAGCATATGTTGAAGTTCCATGGGCCGGTGGAAATGCAAAAGATATAGCTGTTGATAATGATACAATAAAAAAATATGATGATTCAACAAATAGTATTTATGTAAATCAAATTCCAACTTCTAAGATAACCAATTTAACATCATTCGAAGATGATGAAAAGAATAAATAGTATGGAATAAAATTAACTGATTCTGGTTATCCATATGTTGAAGTTCCATGGGAAAGTGGAAATACGATTGAACTTGAAAATAGTGTTGATAATTCAACTATAATTGTTAATGATAATAAACTACAAGTTAATACTATTCTTTCTAGTAACATTACTGACTTAAATCAAACTGTAAATGATTTAATTGATATTAGACAAATAGATATTTCTAAAGTTGTATTTAAAGAAGAATTTAAATTTGTTGGTAATTATACATTTGGTTTAATAAAACCAAGCATAACTGAAGAATATACAGTTGAACCTAATACATCATTATTAGATGTATTAAAAGTTGCATTTTGTGGTACGAAAGTTGATGCTTAGCCTGTCATTACAAACCCTAGCATGACGCTAAATGTAACAGGTATTAGTAATAATTCTAAAGTTGGTGAAACAGTAACACCTAAATATGATATAAAATTTTATCCTGGTGAATATAAAACTACATTAAACGGAGATACAAAACTACAAGATACAGGTGTAAGTGTTGAAAGTTGTGAAGTTAATTTGTATATTGGTAATGATCCAGATCCAAAACAAACACTTACATCAATATCCGGTACATTTGATTCAATTACTATTAATAATACTGATAAAATAAAAATAAAAGCTACTGTTACATATAGTAGTGGTGATTTTGCTAAGACATATAATGATATAGAAACAAAAGAACGTATTGAAGCCGGCAATAGTACAGCAACAAAAGAATATACTCCAAAACAAGTATCAAAAACATATTACTATGTTGGAGAAGATTATGAAAGTGAAATTACACCTGAATTTTTAAAACAAACAGGTAATGGCCACTCTAATGATGATGGAATAATTAAAATAAAGGAATTAGATATTCCAGCTGATACTAAACGTATAATATATGCTATACAAGGTAATTAGACATTTAATGCATTAAAAGATATTACAGCTATAGAATTGGATCTAACTAATAATGATGAAATATTTGATTAGCCATATTATAACGGTACAATGTAGATAGATAATTAGACATATACAATAATTGCATATACCGCAAAAGAAAAACAATATGGTTTAGAAAAATTAAAATTCAAATTTATTTTTAATTAATAAAAGGAAATCATATGACAACATTTACATATAAAGCTCCAAACAATTTAAATACTTTAACTACAAATTTAGTTAGAGGTTCAACTGGACCATTAGACAATTCATCTGTATTTGCATCAGTTGATGATTTTGAATTTTATATTTCAAAAGGTAAAAAAACAGGTTTAAATTTAACTGAAACATTTTCAGAATATACAGATGCAAGCAAAAGAAATACCGGATATTTTCCACCATCTTTTAAACCATATGTTGGTTAGATTGTATCAGTAATTGATATTAATGATAATAATAAAGTTAAATTATTTCAAATAACTAAATTAGATGATGAAAATAAAATCTGGGAATATTAGAAAATTAATCCACTTAAAGATCAAGAATTTGATTTTGATACTTGTACATTAAAAGAAGTTTTAATACAAGTTATTGAAGCTTTAGGTGGAACAGTTAAAGAAGAACAATCAACTGAAGAACTTGAAGAAAATACAGAACAAGAAGAAATACAACAATAATATATTATTAATCTTCTAATTCAAATTTTGATGGTGGAAACATTTTATTGATTTCTGCCATCATTTGTTTTTGTTCTTCAGACATATTATTTGATAATTCATTTGTTTTAATTTCAGCATTTTGCCAATATTCAATATCTTTTTCTGATAACATATTTGAATTTGAATCTAATGAATATATTTCAGAATCATTCCATGTTTTATTAGATGAATATTGATCAACTATATTTTGAAAATCATTTAGTGAAAAAGGAATATCTTGTGTCGGAGTATGTAATTCATTTTGTTCAAACTCTGACTAAATTGGATCAGGCAAATTTTTATTTTTAGAATTAAACAATTTATTTACATGCAATGGACTACATGGATTTAATGAATAATTTCCATAAATCCTAGTATTAAATGGATTTGCAAGTGGATCTGGATTATATTGACCATTAGAATATGTCATATTTAATTTGTTTCAGCTTGTTTTATTTCAGTTTTTTGTTTTTCAAGATACTCTTTTT